>ENA-OQBJ01000703-OQBJ01000703.1-human-gut-metagenome-genome-assembly--contig:-NODE-703-length-16435-cov-1.478783_pt1 | contig 16435 bp, 19 predicted proteins | sample MGYA00242743_ERZ504545 | MGnify/ENA primary metagenome ERZ504545 (study PRJEB26092, sample SAMD00036252) | human gut metagenome | host: Homo sapiens | study: EMG produced TPA metagenomics assembly of...
TGACTTTGATAAGATGAACACTTTTATCATGAGTTATGGAACATTTATTTGGTTCAAGTATGATGCTTTGAAACCGTTGTTTGACCTTGATTTGCAAGATGAAGAAATCCCAGCAGAACCAATTCCTCAACATACCATTTTGCATTCAATTGAGCGTATTCTAGTTTACCTCGCATGGGCAAGACGTTATGATTATGCGATTGCAAAAAACGATATCTATATTACGCCTTTTGTAGATAATGTTGTGTTAAATATCCGACCTGATACTTTACCAAATACCTATATTAATTTTGATAATATCGGTGGTATAAAAGGTGCTCTCAAATATATTATTGTAGGTCCAGGAACTGCTGTGAAGTATATTTTGAGAAGAATAAAACGTAGATTTACATCCAAGAGTAGTAAAAATACTATGAAATAGTAATTATCCCCCTCCCACTTACGAATAGGTAAGTAGGAGGTTTTTTCTTATGTATAGTATTGTATCTGAGGAGTCGGGACTTTTGCCTCGTGAGCGACTCTTACAGAAGGGTGCAGAGGTTTTATCGGACCAGGAGTTGTTGGCGATAGTGCTGCGGACAGGAACCAAGTCTGAGTCGGTCTTATCTATGGCTAATCGTATTTTGAAAGGGATGACGAGTTTGGCGGATTTGTCTCGTTTGTCCTTGAATGAGCTTCAGGAGATTCCTGGTATTGGGCGTGTGAAGTCTATTGAGCTGAAGGCTATGGTGGAGTTGGCTAAGCGGATTGAGAAGGCTGAGTTGGCTCGTTCCGAGCAGATTATGTCCAGTCAGCAGGTGGCCCGTCGTATGATGTTGGATATTGGGGACAAGCCTCAGGAGCATCTGGTGGCCATCTATTTGGATACGCAGAATCGTATTATTCAGCAAAAGACGGTCTTTATTGGTGGTGTTCGTCGTTCGATTGCCGAGCCACGTGAGATTTTACATTATGCTTGTCATCTGATGGCAACGTCTTTGATTGTGGTTCACAATCATCCGTCGGGTGAGGCCTATCCGAGTCGCAATGATATTGATTTTACGCAAAAGATTAAGCGATCTTGCGATGATTTGGGGATTTGTCTACTTGATCATCTGATTGTTGGCAAATCGACCTATTATTCTTTTCGTGAGGAGAGGGAGGATTTTGAGCTTTAGATTGAGCTTATGTGATATTGACAAGAGAAAAGCAACTGAGTGCAGTCTCAGTTGCTTTTAAAGTTCGTTAACGACGTATTCAAAGAGTTTGAGGTCTTCTTCACGTTTGTCTAGGAGAAGCTCTGGGTGCCACTGTACACCAAGGAAGCGAAGGTCTGGAGTATTTGACTCAACAGCTTCGACAGTGTTGTCCTCAGGGTCACGCGCAATGACACGGAGGTCAGAGGCCAAGTGTTTGATACTTTGATGGTGGAAGGAGTTGATAGAGGTTTCACGTCCGTAAATTTCTGCCAACTTACTGTCCTCTTCAACAATCATCTCATGGTAGAGGTAATCAGAAGGCTTGTCCTGCCAGTGATTCTCGATGTCTTGGTGGAGGCTACCACCTAGTGCGACGTTCATGAGTTGGGTTCCACGACAGATTGAAAAGATGGGTTTCTTTTGCTTAGTGGCTTCCTCGATGAGTGCCATTTCAAAGATATCACGTTCGAGGAAGAAGTCATCTTCACTAGCATGGTTCTCTTCGTTGTAGAATTTAGGGTCAACGTTTTGCCCACCGATAAGGATGAGCTTGTCAATCATGGAGATATAGGTCTTGGCTTCCGATGGATCGGATACTGGTAGTAGGATTGCTAGCCTCCGGCTCTTTGAACTCCTTCTACAAACCAGTTGGGGCATAGGACCAGTTGATATCTTCATGGGCTGGATTAGCCTTACATTGGCTGTGATTCCGATAATTGGTTTAGTCATTGTTCCTCCTTGATTTTTCTTCTTCTTTCATGAAATAGAGTAGGGTTTGTAATTCGCTAGTCAGGTCTACGTATTGGACCACCACGTGGCGTGGAAGATTGAGGTTGACTGGAGAGAAGCAGAGGATGCCTTTAATTCCAGCATCAACCAAAAGATCAGCACCTCCTGAGCCTTAACTGATGGCACTGTCAGGATGGCTGTTTTGATATCTTCTTGAGCAATCTTGTCCTTAATTTGGGAAATCCCATAGATAGGAATATTGTCCTCAGTTTGAGTTCCAACCAGTTCGTTATCGTCTGTATCAAAAGCCATGACCAGCTGCATGCGATTACGTTCTTGAAAACGGTAGTGGAGAAGGGCACGTCCGACATTCCCCACACCTACGAGAAGTACCTTGGTAGTCGCATTGTCATTAAGGAGTTCAGCGAAAAATGTCATTAGCTTGTTCACGTCATAACCAAAACCACGACGACCTAGCTCACCAAAGTAGGAGAAGTCTCGACGAACAGTGGCAGGGTCAATCCCAATAGCTTCAGCAATTTGTTTAGAGCTTGCTTTGTCGATATTTTCACGATGGAATCGCTTGAAAATACGATAGTAGAGAGAGAGACGTTTGGCAGTGGCGTTTGGGATGTTTTTCTCAAATGTCATTGATCGCTTTCCTTTCTTCAATTAGTATGATTCTCTTATATTTTAAGAAAAGTTTGTGAAGATTGCAACAAAATAGTGTAAGATGAGGCGATATAAAAAACCTATCACAAGGATAGCTCTTTCTATGTAGTAAGAAAAAATTTAGACTTCTTCTTGTTCGAAAACGTTACGGTCAACCAAACTCTGCATCAAGAAATAGAATTTCTCTTGCAAGATGTGATGATCTTCATTTTTAAAGATATTAACATTACGAAGGCCAGATTTGTCTGTAATTGACAATTTGAAACCAGTCAAGTCTTTGTTGATAGTGATTTTAAGTGGGAAACCTTCACCTGAGTTAGGCACTTTTTCGAGAAGGCGGTGCAACTCGTAGTTTCCGATTTTATTTTGCACAAAAGTCGTATCACGTAGGGTGAATTTTTTGACATTAGGACTGATGGTGTAACGGTATTTACAGTCAGTCAAATGAATGCTTTTTTCAAATGCCATGTTAGTCTCCTATGATTTGATTAAGTTTTTCTGCTAGGGCTTGGAGTTCTTCAGCAGTATTTTCCTCTGATAAACTAATGCGGATAGCTGTTTTTAGTTTGTCAGAATCCTTGCCATAGAGGGCCTGGATGACGTGGCTAGGGTCAACAGTTCCAGCAGTACAAGCAGAACCCGTTGAGACGGCAAAGCCAGCTAGGTCTAACAAGGTTAAGAGAGGGCCATTTTCCTTACCAGGAAAACTGATGTTGATGACGTGAGGTAGGCTAGATCCTCCACCATTAATTTCATAAGGAACGGTAAGGGTATCTAGAAAGGCCTGACGAATCTTTTCAACATGCTGGTAATTGGCTTGGTAATTCTCGCTAGCATTCTTATAAGCAGCGGTCATACCTGCAATACCGACCAGATTTTCAGTACTGGCACGACGTTTTTCCTCTTGCTCTCCACCATGGAGTAGGTTGTCAAAATGCAAATCGTTATGATAGAGCAGGCCGACACCTTTAGGTCCATGGAATTTATGGGCACTAATAGAGAGAAAATCAGCTCCAAGTTCCTCTGGATGAATAGGAAGTTTTCCTGCTACCTGAACGGCATCGACGTGGAAGGCAGCTTGGTGATTGGCAAGCAAGTCGCCAATTTCCTTGATTGGAAGCAATTGGCCGGTCTCATTATTGGCATACATAACAGAAACTAGAATAGTATCGTCACGTAAGGCATCAGCGATTTGTTGGGCAGTAATAACCTGATTTTCTGGTTGAATATAGGTTACTTCAAAACCAAAACGCTCTTCCAAGTAGGCCATGGTGTGAAGGACAGAGTGGTGTTCAATAGCAGTTGTAATCAGGTGCTTACCCTTAGCTTGATTGGCTAGGGCGTAACCTTTGATAGCTGTATTGTTTCCTTCAGTCCCCCCAGAAGTGAAAATGAGCTTACGAGTAGGGACTTCAAATTGTTTGGCCATTTCTTCACGGGCTTCACGAAGTTCCTTGGAAGCTTGACGACCATAAGCATGGAGGCTGGATGGATTTCCAAAGGTTTCAGTCATGACATGTGTCATAGCTGAAATAGCAGCAGTATTTAAAGGAGTTGTTGCTGCGTTGTCCAAATAAACCATAGCTTAGTCCTCGTTTGCAGTGTAAGCAAAGAGTGGGCTAAGTGGTTGACGTTCGAAAATACGAGTAGTAGCGTTAGCGATTAGCTTACTTGCTGAAATGTATTTAACATTTGTAGGAACATTTTCTTTAGTTGCAACTGAATCTGTCACCAAGATTTCTTTAATTGGAGCAGCGTTGAGGACTTCAGCAGCACCTCCTGCAAAGAGACCGTGACTAGCTACTGCATAGATGTCTTTAACGCCACCACGTTTAAGGATTTTAGCAGCTTCAGCAAACGTTTTACCAGTGTTAAGGATATCATCAACCAAGATTGCTGTTTTTCCTTCAACCTCACCGATGATGTAGCCTTCTTCACGTTCTGAATCATCTTGAGCGTAGTCAATGATAGCGATTGGTGCATCAAGGTAGTCCGCCAAGCTACGAGCACGTTTAACACCCGAGTTTTTAGGGCTAACAACGACAACATCACTTCCTGTGAATCCTTTTTTGTTGTAGTATTCAGCAAACAAAGGCATTGTGAAGAGGTTATCTACTGGGATATCGAAGAATCCTTGAACTTGGACAGCGTGAAGGTCAAGCGTCAAGAGACGATTGACACCAGCTTTAACTAGCATATTGGCAATCAATTTAGCAGTGATTGGTTCACGTGACGCAGCGATACGGTCTTGACGTGCATAACCAAAGTAAGGCATAACAACGTTGACAGAGTTAGCACTGGCACGTTTGCAGGCATCAATCATGATGAGCAATTCCCAAAGGTGGTCGTTAACAGGGTTGCTAGTAGATTGGATGATATAGATATCGTCCCCACGAACAGACTCTTCAATGTTGATCATGATTTCACCGTCAGAAAATTGACGTGAAGATACTTTACCAAGTGGCAATCCAGTAGCTCAGCAATTTTTTCAGCAATTTCTGGGTTTGAGCTGAGCGAGAACAATTTCAATTGTGGGTTTGCTTTTTGATGTACCATGACGATGGTGACTCCTTTAAAAAAATAAGATGCTAAGCCAGTTAGGGCTATTGTAATAAAACTACAGATGGTTCTATTTTAGCAAAAAGAAGCAGAAATTTCAGCCATCAAAGTATGATATTAGTGAAAAATACCGAACCTTTGTTAGATAAAATTCCTTTGTATGCGTTTTTAGACCTCTGGAAGTCATTTATGAGATAAAATGCTTGTAGTATTTAACGCTGCATGTGTTTAAACATAAAAAACAAGGAGCCAACTCCTTGTCTAACTTTTAGTCTTTGTCTCGTTTGAGGGTAGCTACAAAGCGTGCAACCTTACTCTTGGCATACTTAAAGTCAATGTTATTTTCTTTAAGGAAAGCATCAAAGTCGTCTTTACCTTTCTCGGCATCCGAAACTTCTAGTTCAAGCTCGTAGTCTTTCTTATCAGCATAGACATTGACATCGAGGGCCATGAGGCCGATATTAGTCTGGTACTCGCGACGGGTTGTGGTCAAATGTCCGAGGATGGTTAGGTCCTCAAGTTTAACCCCACGTTCCAGAAGAATGGATTTGATCTGACAATCAGGAAAGTCCAGCGACTTAGTCAAAAGCCTTAGCATCCGCACAGTCCATGGTAACGTTGTACTCCATGTTCCCGACTTTTTCAGGGATTTTCAAGGTCAGCTCACCATGAGTGGGAAGCGTCCTGATACGCAAGGAGAGTTTTTTGTTTCTCATGCCACTCTGAGGAGTGTCGATGTAGTAGTTGGTTTGCGTAACAGGTGTCACATGGGAGAAAAGCATCGCTAAACGATTGTACTCGTCTTTGGTGAGTAGAGTCTTGTACTCTATCTCTAAATGGTTCATGTGTGTCCTCCCTTGTGCTTTCAAATGTGGTATAATATAACAGATTGTATTTATTTTATAAAAAACTAAAGCTTTTGACAAGGAGGAGTCCTATCTTGACCATGGATTGGGAACAATTTTTAGACCCCTATATTCAGGCCGTAGGTGAGCTCAAAATCAAGCTCCGAGCATTCGTAAACAATTTCGTAAGCAAAATCGTCACTCGCCTATTGAATTTGTGACGGGACGTGTGAAGTCAGTGGCTTCCATTGAGGAGAAAATAGCCCTTCGTGGCCTCTCGGTTGAAAATTTGGCTCAAGATATGCAGGATATTGCTGGTCTCCGAGTCATGGTCCAGTTTGTCGATGATGTGGATGAAGTTTTGGCCTTGCTTCGTCGCCGTAGTGATATGACCATTGTTTCAGAGCGTGACTATATCAGAAACCGTAAACATTCGGGGTATCGCTCTTATCATGTTATTATCTCTTATCCCGTTGATACCATTGATGGTCGTAAGGAGATTCTTGCGGAGATTCAGATTAGGACTTTGGCCATGAACTTTTGGGCCACCATTGAACATTCCCTTAATTACAAGTATCAGGGAAACTTTCCAGAGGAAATTAAGCTTCGCTTGGAAACTACGGCCCGCATGGCTTATGAACTTGATGAAGAAATGCGTAAGATACGTGATGATATTAGAGATGCCCAGTTGCTCTTTGATCCAATTAACAGAACTTTGAAGGATAGTGTAGGAAATAGTGATGACACAGATGAAGACCTCTTCGGATGAGATGAAGGTAGCTATTATTGCCAATGGCAAACCCCAAAGTAGGCGTGTGGCCTCAAAACTTTTTTAATGCCTTTCGAGATGATCCAGATTTTTATTTGACCAAGAAAAATCCAGATGTGGTCATCTCAATTGGTGGTGATGGTATGTTGCTATCGGCCTTTCATATGTATGAAAAAGAGCTTGCTCGTGTGCGTTTTGTAGGGATTCACACGGGTCACTTAGGCTTTTATACGGATTATTTGGACAGTGAAGTGGATCAATTAATCGAGACGCTTCGAAAAGATAGTGGTGCTAAGATTTCTTACCCTCTTTTGAATGTCAAATTGACTCTTGCTGATGGTCGTTCTTTTACGTCGATTGCCCTTAATGAAGCAGCCATCAAGCGTAATGAGAAAACCATGGCAGCAGATGTTTGCCTTAATGATGTCTTGTTTGAGAGCTTCCGTGGTGACGGGCTGTCGGTGTCAACGCCTACAGGATCAACGGCCTACAATAAATCTTTGGGTGGTGCGGTCCTTCATCCCACCATTGAAGCCTTGCAACTGACTGAGATTGCCAGTCTTAATAATCGTGTGTACCGTACCTTAGGTAGTCCCTTATTGTACCTAAGCATGAGAAGATTACGGTTTATCCTACCGAATGGGAAGCTACACTCTATCCGTTGATAATAAAACCTATACCAACCGTAATGTGAAAAAGGTAGAATTCTCAATTGACCAACGTAAGATTTCCTTTGTGGCTAGTGCCAGTCACACAAGTTTCTGGGAACGGTACGTGATTCCTTTATTGGAGACATGGAAGAATGAGATATGAGTTTACAGTAGGGCGGTTCTTGTCGGGTTAAGACCTTTTTGAAGGAGCACGATATTTCTAAAGGCTACTGGCCAAGATTAAGTTCGAGGGCGGTCATATTTGGGTCAATGGCGAGGAGCAGTTTGCGACTTATCCTGTCCATGAAGGAGACGTGATTGCCATTGAAATCCCTGATGAGGCACCGCACGAGACCTTGAAACCTATTCCTTTTGACTTGGATATTGTCTATGAGGATGACAACTTCTTGGTGATTAATAAACCTTATGGCTATGCTAGTATTCCAAGTGTCAACCATGACAATACTATGGCTAATTTCGTCAAACATCACTTCGTCAGCAATAATTATCCTAACCAGCGTGTGCATATTGTGACACGTCTGGATAAGGACACGTCTGGTCTTATGCTGTTTGCTAAGCATGGTTATGCCCACGCGCGTATGGATAAGCAATTGCAGCAGAAGTCTATTAAGAAGCATTACTATGCCTTGGTTGAAGGTGATACCAAACTTGAGGAGCAGGGAGAAATCATTGCACCGATTGCGCGTGATGTGGATTCAATTATTACACGTCGGGTTCATAAATCAGGGAAATATGCCCATACGAGCTATCGCTTGGTAGCTGATTATGGTAGGGTTAAACTGGTTGATATCAATCTTCATACCGGACGTACGCACCAGATTCGTGTGCACTTTGCCCACTTAGGTTTGCCTCTTTTGGGAGACGACCTTTATGGAGGGTCCCTAGACTACGGTATTAAGCGTCAAGCCTTGCATTGTCATCGTCTTGCCTTTATTGATCCTTTCACCAAAAAAAGAGATGGTCCATGCATCTTCCTTGACAGATGATTTTGAAAACCGTTATCATGAACTTACAAACTAAAAAAGATTGATTGAGGATTTTTTATGCGTAGTCTATTTGGTGAACTTCGTGAACGTATTGCAGGGAAAGGTGTTAAGATTGTCTTCCCTGAGGGTAACGACGACCGTGTGGTTCGTGCTGCTGCCCGTTTGAAATTTGAAGGATTGGTGGATCCTATTATTTTGGGAGACCCAGCTGAGGTTCACAAAATCTTGAGCGATCTTGGTTTTGCAGACTTTAACTATACGATTATTAATCCTGAAACCTATGAAGGTTTTGAGGAAATGAAAGAAAAATTTCTTGAAATCCGTAAAGGAAAAGCGACAGTCGAAGATGCAGAGAAATTGCTTCGTGATGTCAACTATTTCGGTGTTATGCTAGTTAAACTTGGTCTTGCTGATGGAATGGTTTCAGGTGCTATTCACTCAACAGCGGATACGGTACGTCCTGCCCTTCAAATTATCAAAACAAAACCAGGCATTTCACGTACATCAGGTGTTTTCCTTATGAACCGTGAAAATACCGATCATCGTTTGGTGTTTGCCGACTGTGCCATCAACATTGAACCAAATGCTCAAGAATTGGCAGAAATTGCAATTAATACTGCTGAAACAGCTAAAGTTTTTGGTATTGATCCTAAAGTGGCCATGCTTAGCTTCTCAACAAAGGGTTCTGCTAAATCGCCAAAAGTTGACAGGGTTGTTCAAGCAACAAATATTGCTAAAGAAATGCGTCCTGACTTGGCTATTGATGGTGAGTTGCAGTTTGATGCAGCCTTTGTTCCAGCAACAGCTGCCATTAAGGCTCCAGATAGTAACGTAGCGGGACATGCTAATGTCTTTGTCTTCCCAGGTTTGCAAGCAGGTAACATTGGATATAAGATTGCCCAACGTTTGGGAATGTTCGAAGCTATCGGTCCAATCTTGCAAGGTCTTAATAAACCTGTTAACGACCTTTCTCGTGGGGCTAGTGCTGAAGATATTTACAATTTGGCGATTATCACAGCTGCTCAAGCTCTTAATGGCTAATTTTAACTTTAAAAACAGAGGTCTGACCAAGGTGTTAGACCTTTTTGTTTTATGCATGACGAGTGATTAAAAATAAATTGATTGAAGTGGCTAGAAATCTAGGAAATACAAGGGATTGTTGAGTTTATCGTGTTTTATCATGTAAAATACTTGTGCAAATTGTCTGACAACGACTGTTTTTCTTGATTATTTATGCTATAATGAAAGAGTAAAATTTTATTTTTTGGAGAAATCTTATGAAAAAAAGCAAATGGTTAGCCCTTGCGGGTGTGGCACTCCTCAGTGTAGGTGCCTTAGCGGCTTGTTCTTCTAAGTCAAGTACTAGTGGAACGACTTATGGTTATATTTATAACTCAGATCCTGAAACTTTAGACTATATCACGTCTAATACTGAACCTACGACGGTTGCTGTAACTAACGGTATAGATGGTCTTATGGAATCTGATAAATATGGGAACCTTGTTCCTTCTGTAGCTGAAGATTGGTCAGTTTCTCAAGATGGTCTTACCTATACCTATAAAATCCGTAAGGGTGTTAAATGGTACACTTCAGATGGTGAAGAGTATGCTGATGTGACTGCTAAGGACTTTGTGACTGGTCTTAAGCATGCGGCTGATTCCAAAGCTGGAGCCCTCTATTTGGTACAAGATTCTATTGCAGGCTTGTCTGACTACCTCTCTGGTGCCAATAAAGATTTCTCAAATGTAGGTGTCAAAGCAATCGACGATCACACATTGCAATATACCCTTAAAAAACCAGAACCATACTGGAATTCTAAGACAACCTATGGTTTGCTCTTCCCGGTTAACGAAGACTTTCTTAAGAAATAAAGGAAAGATTTTGGTCAAGTAACAGACCCAACCTCTACCCTTTATAACGGTCCTTTCCTCCTTAATCTTTGACAGCTAATCATCTATCGAGTTGACTAAGAATGAGAATTATTGGGATAAGAAGAACGTGCATTTCGACGCTATCAAATTGTCATATTATGATGGTTCTGACCAGGAGGCTCAAGAGCGTAGCTTCTCAGATGGTGCTCTCAGCATTGCACGTGTATTCCCTATGAGCTCTAACTATGCGTCAGTAGAAAAGAAATATAAAGATAATATTTATTACACAGCACCAGGTGCGTCTACAGCAGCTATTGGTGTGAATATTGATCGTCAAAGCTATAAATTCTCAGCTAAGAAGTCAGATGCTGAAAAGACATCAACTAAGAAGGCTCTTCTAAACAAAGACTTCCGTCAATCAATCAACTTCGCTATTGATCGTACAGCTTATCAATCTCAAGTTAATGGTAAAGATGGGGCAGCTCTTGCTCTACGTAACCTCTTTGTTCCTTCTGATTTTGTCAGTGCAGGTGATAAGACCTTCGGTGACCTTGTGACAGAGAAAATGAGCACTTACGGTGATGAATGGTCTGGTGTCAATTTTGCGGATGGTCAAGATGGTCTCTACAATGCAGAAAAAGCTAAGACTGAGTTTGCCAAAGCCAAAGAAGCTCTTCAAGGTGAAGGTGTTCAATTCCCAATTCACTTGGACCTTCCAGTTGATCAAAGTTCTAAACTTAATGTTGCTCAAGCTCAATCATTGAAACAAACGATTGAAAAATCATTGGGCAGTGAAAATGTCGTTATCGATATCAACCAGTTGTCATCTGATGATATGCAAAATGCTACTCTTAATGCGGCTAATGCGGCAGCAGAAGACTGGGATATTTCAAACGGTGTGGTTTGGGGTCCAGACTATCAAGATCCATCAACTTACCTTGATATCTTTAAGACAACTTCAAGTGAAAATACCAAGACTTTCATGGGTTATGATGATCCAAACAATGCGGCCGCAGCCCAAGTAGGTCTTAAAGATTATGATGCCTTGCTTGATTCAGCAGCTTCAGAAACAACAGACCTCAACGCTCGTTACGACCGTTATGCTCAAGCTCAAGCTTGGTTGGAAGATAGCTCACTTGTCATTCCATTGACTGTTGGTAACGGTGCAGCACCAGTTATCTCACGCTTGACACCATTTACGGGTGCTAGCATGCAAGTGGGTGATAAGAACTCATCAGACTACTTCAAATATGTGAAACCACAAGAAAAAGTAGTTACTAAGAAAGAATATGAACAAAGTCGTGAAAAATGGCTTAAAGAAAAGAAAGCATCTAACGAAAAAGCTCAAAAAGATCTTGAGAAACACGTTAAATAATATTCTTGAGAAAAAGGCAAGTTAGCCTTTTTCTTTTTGTCCAAAAAGGGCTAATCCATAGTGGTTCGTAAGGGGTAAAATTGTGAGAAAGTCAGTATAAGACAAAATATTCTGAAAATTGTACTCATCTTATTTTTTATGGTATAATGTAGGCATATTAAAAAAGAATTTTTGGAGAATGCTTATGAAAAAAAGTAAATGGTTGGCCCTTGCGGGTGTTTCCCTCCTAAGTGTTGGGGTTTTAGTGGCTTGTTCATCAAAATCAAACACTTCAAGCAATACTTATAACTATGTTTATACTGCTGATCCTGAGACATTGGATTACCTTATTTCCAATAAAGGTTCAACGACTGATGCTGTGACAAATGGTGTCGATGGCCTTTTGGAAAACGATAAATATGGTAACTTGGTACCTTCTATTGCCAAGGATTGGACTGTTTCAGCTGATGGTTTGACTTATACTTACAAACTTCGTAAAGGAGTTAAATGGTATACTTCAGACGGTGAAGAGTATGCAGAAGTAACAGCTAAAGACTTCGTAACAGGTCTTAAGCATGCTGCTGATAAAAAGACAGAGTCAATTTACTTGGCAAAAGATTCTGTAGTAGGTCTTGCTGATTATTTCAATGGTACTGATAAAGATTTTTCTAAAGTCGGCGTTAAAGCACTTGATGATTACACTCTTCAGTACACACTTAAACAACCAGAACCTTACTGGAATTCTAAGATGACTTATTCTCTCTTCTGGCCTGTAAATGAAGAGTTCCTTAAGTCAAAAGGGGATAGCTTTGGTAAATCAACAGATCCATCATCTATCCTTTATAATGGTCCATACATCCTTAAGTCATTGACAGCTAAATCATCTATTGAGTTGACTAAAAATGAAAACTATTGGGATAAGAAAAAATGTCCACTTCGATGGCATTAAACTTTCTTTCTATGATGCATCAGACCAAGAATCGCTTGTTCGTAATTTCACTGATGGCGCTTATAGCCAAGCACGTCTATATCCAACAAGCTCAAACTTTAATTCAGTAGAAAAACAATATAAAGATAATATCTTCTATACACAACCATCTGCAGATATTGGTGGGGTTGGTGTTAATATTGACCGTCAGTCTTACAACCATACATCTAAGAAGACTGATGCTGAAAAAGATTCAACTAAGAAAGCTCTTCTTAACAAGGACTTCCGTCAATCAGTTAACTTTGCTATTGACCGTACAGCTTATTCAGCACAACTTAATGGTGAAAAAGGTGCAGCACTTGCTGTTCGTAACCTTCTTGTGAAACCTGATTTTGTTTATGCTGGTGACAAGTCATTCGGTGATTTGGTAACTGAAAAGATGCCTTCATATGGTGACGAGTGGTCAGGTGTTAACCTTAAAGACAGTCAAGATGGTCTCTTCAACGCTGATAAGGCTAAGACTGAATTTAATAAAGCTAAGGAAGCTCTCCAAGCACAAGGTGTTCAATTCCCAATTCACTTGGACCTTCCAGTTGACCAAGCTGCAAAACCAACTGTAGCACGTGCACAATCTTTGAAACAATCTGTTGAAAAGACACTCGGTAAAGAAAATGTGGTTGTAGACGTTCATCAAATGTCTCAAGATGATCTTCTTAACAGTACTTTGTATGCAGCTAACGCAGCAGCAGAAGACTGGGATATCAATATTTCAGTTGCTTGGGCGCCTGACTACGAAGACCCATCAACATTCCTTGATATCTTCAAGACAACAGCTAGTGAGAACACAAAAACTTACATGGGATTTGACGATCCTAACAATGCAGCAGCAGCTCAAGTAGGTCTTAAAGACTTTGATGCTTTGGTTGATAATGCAGCTAAAGAAACAAGCGACCTCAATGTACGTTATGAACGTTATGCAGAGGCACAAGCTTGGTTGGAAGATAGCTCACTCTTCATGCCACTTATGGTTAACAAGGGTGCTGCTCCAATGGTAGCTCGTTTGACACCATTCTCAGGTGCTTACTCTCAAGTGGGACCTAAGGGTTCTGACAGATACTTCAAGTACCTTGAGCCTCAAAAAGATGTTGTCACTAAGAAAAACTATGATAAAGCCCGTGAAAGCTGGCTTAAAGAAAAGTCTAAGTCCAACGAAAAAGCTCAAAAAGACCTTGAGAAACACGTTAAATAAAAGGACGATGGAACTTTCTCATTAGATTGGGAAAGTTCTTTTGGAATTAAAGGAAGAGACATGAAAAAATACATTTTATTGAGAACCCTCCGTTCTCTATTGTCAATATTTGTCGTGACGGCCTTGACCTACACGATTATCTATACCATGGTGCCGAGGCGTCTGATTTTCAGACAGGACCCTAACTACAACAAGATTGCTAAGACAGCTGATTCTAAGGCTAACTATGAAAATACAATCTATGAACGTATGGGTTACATTGATTACTATGACACCAAGGAGTTGCAGGAGAAAGCTAGCTCCCTTGATAAGTCAGTAACCACTAAGCCAACAAAAGAAAATAAAGCTATTTACCAAAATATGTGGATAGTTTAGGACATGGCTGGCGTTTGCATCAATTCAAGGAAAGTAAGCAATTCTATGCGACACGTGATGTGCCTGTACTTGAACGTGTGTTTGGCTTCTATAAGCACCTCTTTGAATTTGACAATACGGGATGGGTGAAAGATAAAACAAATCCAAACTTGAAACGATACATTCGAATTGAAAATGATCCAGCTATTGGTTGGTCAGTGGTTGGTTCAGGGACTAAGCATAAATACTTGCTTTACTTTAACAGTCAGTTCCCATTTGTTCACCAAAACTTTGTGAAGATGAACCTTGGTACATCTTACCCAACCTATGCTGAGCAGGGTGTTCTTGATGTTATTACACAAGGACAAGGGCAAACACAAAGCTCTGAGGTCAACTTCCCTACTGGTAAGAAAGTATCTTCAGTAGATATCTACTCTCGTACTTATAAATCACCAAGTCAGGCTGATGCTAGGGATCGTTCTTACTATGGTGACGACCCTTACACAGCTACTAAGAGTCGCTACCAGTACCCATCAATGGTGACAAGTTCTGCCATTGCTGGTTTGATTGGTTTGGTCTTGTCTTATGCTTTGGCAATTCCATTGGGATCATACATGGCACGCTTTAAAAACACACTCTTTGATAGTGTGTCAACTGGTATCTTGACTTTCTTGCTTTCACTACCAACCATCGCCTTGGTTTATATCATTCGTTTGATTGGTTCTGAGATTGGTCTTCCAGATTCTTTCCCTATCTTGGGTGCGGGTGACTGGCGTTCATACGTCTTGCCATCTGTAATTCTCGGTCTCTTGTCTACACCAGGTCTTGCCATTTGGATTCGTCGTTACATGATTGACTTGCAGTCACAAGATTCGTTCGTTTTGCACGTGCCAAAGGGTTGTCAGAACAAGAAATTTCGAATAAACACATTTTCAAAAATGCTATGGTTTCCTTGGTTTCAGGGATCCCAGCATCTATCGTTAGTGTTATCACAGGCAACCTTGACAGAAACAATCTTTGCCTACCCTGGTATGGGTAAAATGTTGATTGACTCTGTCCGTGCTTCAAATAACGCTATGGTTGTGGGTCTTGTATTTATTTTCACAGCCCTCACCATCTTCTCATTGCTTGTGGGTGATATCCTTATGACTATGATTGACCCACGTATCAAATTGACATCTAAAGGAGGTAAATAATGCTTCAATTGATAAAAGTAAGTTCCAATTTGTAAAGCGCGATGATTTTGCCTCTGAAACAATTGATGCGCCGGCCTATTCATACTGGAAATCGGTGATGCGTCAGTTCTTCAAGAAAAAGTCAACAACTGTCATGTTGGGAATCTTGATTGCTATCATTTTGATGAGCTTTATCTACCCAATGTTTTCAAAATTTGACTTTAATGACGTGTCTAAGGTTAATGACTTTAGTGTACGTTATGTGCATCCAAATGCTCAATACTGGTTCGGTACGGACAGTAATGGTAAGTCTCTCTTTGACAGTGTTTGGTTTGGAGCTCGTAATTCTATCCTTATTGCTGTTATCGCTACCTTCATTAACGTTGTTATTGGTTTAGTCGTTGGTGCTGTTTGGGGGATTTCTAAGACCTTTGATATGATTATGATGGAGATCTACAACATCATCTCAAACATTCCTGCCCTCCTTGTCGTTATCGTCTTGACTTACTCATTGGGTGCAGGTTTCTGGAACATGATTTTTGCCATGACTGTCACAGGTTGGATTGGTATTGCTTATACTATCCGTATTCAAATCATGCGTTACCGTGATTTGGAGTACAACTTGGCTTCTCGTACTTTGGGAACACCAACTCCTAAGATTGTGGTTAAAAAATATCATGCCACAACTTGTATCAGTTATCGTGACTATGGGCTAGTCAGCTCTTGCCAGGATTTATCTCTTACGAAGCCTTCCTTTCTTACTTTGGTTTGGGGCTTCCCGTTACGACGCCTAGTCTTGGTCGTTTGATTTCAGACTATGCACAGAACGTTACAGTCAATGCTTATCTCTTCTGGATTCCATTGACTACCTTGATCCTCGTTTCCCTCTCTCTCTTTATTGTCGGTCAAAACTTGGCGGATGCCAGTGACCCACGTACGCATAGATAGGAGTCCAATATGACAGAAAATAAAAAATGTAATATTATCGGCTCGCGATATCGTCGTGGAATTTGACGTTCGTGACCGTGTTTTGACAGCTATTCGAGGGGTTTCCCTTGATTTGGTTGAAGGTGAAGTTTTTAGCCTTGGTTGGTG
>ENA-OQBJ01000704-OQBJ01000704.1-human-gut-metagenome-genome-assembly--contig:-NODE-704-length-16432-cov-1.934867_pt1 | contig 16432 bp, 22 predicted proteins | sample MGYA00242743_ERZ504545 | MGnify/ENA primary metagenome ERZ504545 (study PRJEB26092, sample SAMD00036252) | human gut metagenome | host: Homo sapiens | study: EMG produced TPA metagenomics assembly of...
TCTATGAGGCGGCGCACGATCTCCGCGCCAATGCCCTGGCGCGTCATCTGCGGCGAGATGGCCATCGTGCGGACTTCAGCGAGCCTGTCCCAGATCATGTGCAAGCCGCCGACGCCGACAATCTTGCCGTCTTCATCGACAGCGACGATCATATCGCGCAAGGTCTCGTAGAGCGTGTTGCGCGCGCGCGCGAGCATGACGCCGTCTGTCGCGTAGTCATTGACGAGCTGGTAGATTTCTTCGATATCCTGAAAGGTTGCTTTGCGGTATTCCATGATTTCATTTCATCTCCTTTTCTGGCACTCCTGGCGCTCCTGACTCTCCTGCCGCATCCTTGGACGCGGCCTGTGCAGCAGGGACCGTACCCGCGATGGCCTCACAGCTCGGGCAGACGGGCGCGAGCGGGCAGATGTCGCAGGCGGGCTTCCTGGCCTTGCAGATCTTGCGGCCGTGCCAGATCAGCCAGTGATGCGCATCGGACCATTTCTCGCGCGGGATGTTCTTCATGAGGCCCTGCTCGACGGCGAGCGGTGTCGTGCCGGTCGCGAGCTTCAGCCGGTTTGCGATGCGGAAGACGTGCGTGTCGACGGCAATGGCCGGCTGATGGAAAGCGACGCTCATGACGACGTTGGCCGTCTTGCGTCCGACGCCCGGCAGCTTCTGGAGTTCCTCAAAATCCGCCGGCACCTCGCCGCCGTACTGCGCGCAGAGCATCTGGCAGGCTGCGAGGATGTTCTTGGCCTTGTTGCGGAAAAGCCCGCAGTCGCGGATCTCGTTCTCGAGCGCCGGTAGGCCCATCGCGACGATGTCTTCGGGGCCATGGACCTTCGCGAAGAGGCGTTTCGTCGTGACGTTGACGCGCTTATCCGTGCATTGCGCTGAGAGGATGACAGCGATCAGCAACTCGAAGGCATTCTTGAAGATGAGTTCGGGCTTCGCTCCGCGGTACGTCTCCTCAAGGATGGCAAGCTGCTCCGCCCGTATTTTCTTAGTGATACGCATAAATCCACTTCCTGTCTTATCGATGCCATATCTTGCCTGGCCGTCCGGCCCCTGGAGGATATGGCAAAAGGAAGGGCCCAATCCATGAATTGAGCCCTTTCCTGAGTTTCACGATTTATTCCATTATAGCAGATTCCGGACATCTGGCAAGAGCGGGCCACAGCTTGAACCGCCCAGTCCGTCTGTCCATTTATCCGTCTATCCGTTTGCTCTTCTGTCAGTTCGTCAGGCTGCGGATTGGCGCCGGGATACGGCCACCGCGTGCGATGAACGCTTCGGAGCTGTACTGGTTGCGTACGGGGACGATCGGGCAGTAGCCAAGGAGCCCACCGAACTCGACGACGTCGCCGACTTTCTTCCCAGGGACCGGGATGACGCGCACCGCTGTCGTCTTATTGTTGATCATCCGATGGCGGCTTCGTCGGCGATGGATGCCCGAGATCGTCGCAGCCGTCGTGTCGCCTTCGATGGCGATCATGTCAAGGCCAACGGAGCAGACGCAGGTCATGGCTTCGAGTTTCTCAATGGAGAGGCTGCCCTCCGAGACGGCGTGGATCATGCCTCGTCTTCGCTGACGGGGATGAACGCGCCCGAGAGACCGCGACATGCGACGAGGCCATGAGGCCGCCCTTCTTGACGGCGTCATTTAAAAGTGCGAGTGCCGCCGTCGTACCCGGAGCGCCGCAGCTCTCGATGCCCATTTCCTCGATGATGCGCGCGACACTGTCGCCGACGGCCGCGTCGGTGCCAGCGAGAGGTCCGATGATGCCGAACGGCACGCCAAGACGCTTCGATGCCTCGCGCGCGACGAGCTGGCCGACGCGCGTGATCTTGAAGCCGTCTTCTTGATGGTCTCGGCGACTTCCGTGAAGTCTGCGCCCTTGAGATCCTCGAGTGCATGCTTGACAACGCCTGGGCCCGAGACACCGACGCTGACGACCTTATCGGCCTCGCTGACGCCGTGGAACGCACCAGCCATGAACGGATTGTCTCCCGGCGCATTGCAGAAGACGACGAGCTTCGCGCAGCCTAATGCCTGCTGATCACGCGTGAGTTCAGCCGTGCGCTTGATGACCTCGCCCATCTCGCGCACGCAGTCCATGTTGATGCCCGTCTTCGTCGAGCCGAGGTTCACGGATGAGCAGACGAGATCCGTTGTCGCCAGGGCCTGCGGGATGGAATTGATGAGGACGCGGTCGCCGTGCGTAAAGCCCTTCTCGACGAGAGCCGAGAAGCCGCCGATGAAGTTGATGCCGACTTCCTTGGCCGCGCGATCCATGGCTTCGGCAACCGGCACGTAGGAATCCGTCTTGCAGCGTCAGCAGCAATGGCAATCGGCGTGACCGAGACGCGTTTGTGGATGATGGGGATGCCGTACTCCGCTTCGATGTCCTCGCCCGTCTTGACGAGGAATTCCGCCGACGTCGTGATCTTGTCGTAGACGTTCTGGCAGAATTTCTCGATGTTCGGATGCGCGCAGTCACGCAGCGAGATGCCCATCGTGATCGTGCGGACATCGAGCTTGTTCTCCGTAATCATACGGTTGGTTTCTAAGATATCATCAATGGTTATCACAGACAAAGTCCTCCTGAAAGCCGGAGAAAGCCACAGCGGGAGCCGGGCAGGATGCCGGGATCTTGGCAGGCTTTCTTCCTAATAATTACTGGTAACGGCAGCTGCCAGCCAGCAGCTGCCCGCCGTTTTGTCAGCAGCACACAGGATGGTGCCGCGCGCCACGGACTCAGATGCGGTGCATGACGTTGAAGATGTCTTCATGCTGGGCCTTGATCTCGACATTGATTTCCTGGCCCTTCTCCTTGAGCGTTTTCTGGAGTTCGGCCAGCTTGATCTTGCTCTCGCTGATCTCGGCGATCATGACCATGTTGAAGAACCCATCCATGATGTTCTGGTTGATGTTCAGGATGTTGACGTTGTTCTCGGCCAGGATCTGGCTGACCATGGCGATGATGCCCACGCGATCTTTGCCGACGACGGTTACTACGAGTTTCATTTACAGATTCCCCTTTTCTCTTGGCTACGTGCCTGCTTCCTTGTAAAGATAATGCATTGTATATCAGCACAATGATTTCTTCCATTATAACAAGGCTCTCCGCAAAAACCAATACCCCGTGGTAAAAATCCGGTAAATTCTAAACCAATCCAAATCTTAAGAAAGCCCGTGCGTCCTGCCTGCTGCAGGATGCGGCACAGGATGTGATATAGATATGATATAATAGAAGGAGCGTGCTGCGGCGCGCAACGATGACAAACGAAAGGATGATACCTATGGATTGTATGGCAGGTATGGATTATGGATTCTTCGACGGGGTCTTCGTGCCACTCGACGAGGCGGCAGCAACCTTGATGACCGCAGCTATGTGCTGGGCGACGGGGCTTTTGAGGTCACGCGCGTCTATGGCGGCCGCTGCTTCGCGCTCCCCGAGCATCTCAAGGCCCTGCGGTATTCGCTGCGCGAACTCTCGATCCCGATCACGTATATGGATGAGGAACTCACGGCCATCCACGAGGATCTCATCCAGAAAAGCGGCATCCAGGACGGCCTCATCCACCTGCAGATCTCGCGCGGCCTCGGCAGCCAGAGCCTTGCCGTCCCGCCAAAAGTCGTGCCGCTGCTCTCCGCCACCATCCGCCAGCTTGACGCCCCTGAGCAGGCAGGCGGCGCTTTGCCTGGCATCCGCGCGATCTTCGCCGAAGATATCGCTGGCTGCGCTGCGACATCAATTCGCTGAACCGTCTCGGCAACGTGCTGCCGCGCGAGGAGGCCCTGCGCAAACAGGCCGAGGAAGCCATCCTCTTCCGCAAGGATACGAACCTCATCACGGAAGGCACGGCGAGCAATTTCTTCATCGTCAAGGACGGCCTCATCTGGACGCATCCGGCGGACCATGATATCCGCAACGGCGTCACGCGCTCGCTCCTCTTCTCGCACATCTTCCCGCAGCTCCAGCTGACCGTCGTCGAGAAGGCGTTTGCGCCGGCCTTTGCCCTGACGGCCGAGGAAGCCTTCGTGACGAGTACGGCCCGGGGCATCGCGCCCGTGACAAAGATCGACGGCCACGCAGTCGGCGATGGCAGCTGCGGCCCCATCACGCAGAAGATTGCCGCGGCTACGGCAGTATGTCGCCAAGCGCCTGCACGATAAGCCGCAGCACGGGGAATTCCCGGCCAATCGGGGTCTTGTATAACTGCAAAGCATACAAACGATTCCTATATGGTACGATAAGTCATGGTAATGATTCAAATTGGTTATCGTTTGAGAAATAAATCACATTCTCCATTGACAAAGTCATTTTTAGTACCTATACTTATCTTGTGATGCAAATTTGTGTGAATCCGTGAAAAACTTAAGTATGGCGCGCTTTCTACCGATTTCACAATTCGTTTTTCCCATTTCTATTCAAGGATTGCCAATAAGTTCCGCTTATGGAACAATATCCTAAGGAGAGTGTTACCTATGGCTAAGAAACCCGTACAAATCATGGAGACTGTCCTGCGCGATGGTCATCAGTCCCTCTGTGCAACGCGCATGCGCACGTCCGACATGCTGCCGCAGCTCGAGGCACTCGATGCCGTCGGCTACAAAGCCCTCGAGGTTGGGGCGGTGCGACGTTCGACACCTGCCTGCGTTTCCTTGATGAAGATCCGTGGGAGCGTCTGGATACGCTGAAATCGAAACTCAAGACCCCGATCCAGATGCTGCTGCGCGGCCAGAACCTCCTCGGGTACAACCATTACTCCAACGATGTCGTCGAGAAATTCGTCCAGAAGGCTTCCGCTCACGGCGTCGGCGTCTTCCGTATCTTCGATGCCCTCAACGATGTGCGCAACCTGCGCGTCGCCATCGAGGCCGCACTCAAGTGCCCGGAGAAACCGGAAGTCCAGGGCTGCCTCGTCTACACGGTCAGCCCGGTCCACACGAACGAGATGTTCGTTGACCTTGCCAAGCAGCTGCAGGATATGGGCTGCCATTCCGTCTGCATCAAGGATATGTCCGGCCTGCTGAAGCCGTATGTAGCAGAAGACCTCGTCAAGAAGCTCAAGGCTGCCCTCGATATCCCGGTTGAACTGCACACGCACTGCACGTCGGGCTTCGGCCATGCTACGTACCTCAAGGCCATCGAGGCCGGTGTCGATGTCATCGACTGCGCACTTGCACCATTCTCCTCCGATACGTCCCAGCCTTGCACGGAGACGATGATCCGCATGCTCGAGGGCACGGAGCGCGATACGGGCATCGATGTCCAGCAGCTCACGCCGATCTCCAAGTACTTCCTCGAAGTCAAGAAACGCCTCATCAAAGAGTTCAACCTCAAGGGCTATTTCGACATCAACCCGAACGTCCTCGACTTCCAGATCCCGGGCGGCATGCTCTCGAATCTCGCCAACCAGCTCAAGGAAGCCGGCATGGAAGACAAGTATCAGGATCTGCTCGACGAGATGCCGCGCGTCCGCAAAGACCTCGGTTATCCGCCGCTCGTTACGCCGTCCTCCCAGATTGTCGGCACGATGGCTACGTTCAATGTCATGGCCGGCGAGCGCTACAAGATGGTCCCGACGGAGTTCAAGGATCTCGCCCGCGGCAAATTCGGCCGTACGCCGGTTCCTGTTGACCGCGACTTCCTCACGAAGACGCTCGGCATCGCTCCGGAAGACATCATCGAGGATTGCTCCATCGAAGATGCAAAAGCCAAGACGTTTGCTGACTTCAAGGCTGAGCTCAAGGAAAAAGGCTATCTGAATCCGTCGGATGAGGATGTCCTCTCCTACGCTCTGTTCCCGCAGGTCGCAGAAGAATTCTTCCAGCGTCATTTCCAGAAGATCACGGCTTACGTCAAATAAGTCCGTATCGATTGAAACATTCAATCCTTTGTTCTTGCAGAAAGGGCAGGGTTCGCTCCTCAGCGAACCTTGTCTTTTTTTGTGCAAATTTTTTCTCTCCGTCCTGCGCGCGGATACTCCTGCAGGGTACAGGTGTGCCGTCGGGGTCTTGACCACCTTAGAGTATTTCGATATAATTAGTATGTAATTTTTTTATAGTAACGTATCACCAACAGAAATGGAGTCATGAAATGGATGCTTTCAACTCGATCGTCAATGCGATCAACAATGTACTGTGGTCCTACGTCCTCATCGTGGTACTCGTGGGCTGCGGCCTCTGGTTCACGTTATCGACGCGTTTCGTGCAGCTGCGGCTGCTGCCTGAGATGGTGCGGCTCTTGACGGAGGGCATCGGCAAGAAGACCGAGGGCGAGGCCATCAGCTCGTTCCAGGCGTTCTGCGTCAGCACAGCGTCGCGCGTCGGTGTCGGCAATATCGCCGGCGTCGCGATTGCCATCGTCACGGGCGCCCGGGCGCGTCTTCTGGATGTGGGCCATCGCGTTCCTCGGCTGTGCGACGGGCTTCGTCGAGAGTAGCTCGCGCAGATCTACAAGCTGCCGCGCGGCAACGGCAAATTCCACGGCGGCCCGGCGTATTACATCAAGAACGCACTCGGCCAGCCCGGCATCGCGAAGCTCTTCGCTATCCTGATCTCGGTGACATTCGGTCTCATCTACGTCTCGGTCCAGGCCAATACGATCGCGCTGTCGGCCAAGACGGCGTTTGGCATCGATCCTCTGTTTACGGCCATCTTCCTCTGCGTCCTCACGGCCCTCGTCATCTTCGGCGGCATGACGCGCATCGCGAAATTCACGGAATTCCTCGTGCCGATCATGGCCGGCATCTACCTCCTGACGGCCTTTATCATCATCCTGCTGCACATCGACATGATCCCCGCGATGTTCGCGCTGATCCTCCACGATGCATTCTCGCCGCAGGAGCTGTCGGCGGCGGTCTCGGTACGGCCGTCCTCACGGGTGTCAAGCGCGGTCTGTTCTCGAATGAGGCCGGCGAAGGCTCCGTGCCGAATGCCGCGGCCACGGCCGATGTCACCCACCCCATCAAGCAGGGCCTCGTCCAGTCATTCGGCGTCTACGTCGATACCTGGATCGTCTGCTCGGCCACAGCTTTCATCGTACTCCTGACCGGCCAGTACACGATTGGCGGCGACCTCACGGGCATCGCGCTCGCCCAGGCTTCGCTCGCAAGCATCTTCGGCCCCATGGCCCCGGCTGCCATCTCGATCCTCATCCTGATGTTCGCCTTCAGCTCGATTGTCGGCAACTACTATTACGGCGAAATCAACATCGCCTTTTTCGAAGGCCGTACGAAGCAAGTCCTGACCATCTTCCGCGTCGCGTCGTCCTCATGGTCCTCTTCGGCTGCCTCGCTGAACTCGCCCTCGTCTGGAATCTCGCTGACCTCTTCATGGGATTCCTGTGCCTCACGAACCTCTACGCCGTCGCCCGCCTCTCGAAATACGCGCGCATCGCGCTGTTCGATTACGTCAAGCAGAAAAAGAATGGCGTCGAGGAGCCCGTGTTCGATCCCGCTATTCTCGGCGACGAACGCGGCGTCCACGCCTGGGGTGTCGACCGCGAAAAATGATTTCTTGTACACCAAAGGAGCTGCCAATACGGCAGCTCCTTTTTTCGCATTTCAGCAAGCAACGAGGCAGATGCCAGCAACTTCCCCTATCGGCCCTTTGGTACACTTTCCCCGAAGGGGGAAGCATTCTTCGGAAGCTAACGAATAAGTTGGGGAACTGGACAAGGCGTCCCCTCCGGGGAAGCTGGCGGCGCAGCTGACGGCAAGGACGACTGCTCCTTCAGGGCCCCCGAAAGGGGAAGCGGCGCGGCTCCCGGTTCCGGTTCAGACCTGGCTTTCTCCTTTGAAGAAGACGGATTTGCCGATGAATTCGCGCAGCAGGGAGTTGTTCGGGACGTCTTCTTCATCGGGGAGATCCAGGAAGTACTGGCAGAAGTCGAGGAGGCGGCGGGCTTTGGTGTATTCGGGGACGTCGGGAGTGACGGCTTCGAGGACGGGAACGACGTAACGGCGCAGGGCGGCGAGTTCGTAGATGAGAGCGGAGTTGAACATGACGTCAGCTTCTTCCTGGAACGGGAAAATGTACTTTTCCTCACCCTGGCGGACATCGGGCCACTGCTTGAGGGTCTTGAGGGCGCTGGCGCCGCGGAACTGGTAATCGCGCACCAGGCGGCGCATGAGGCGCGCGGCGGTCGTCGGGATGCGGTTGTGGGCGTCGATGTTGAGCTGCGTGAGCGCACTGACGTAGATCTTGAATTTATTCTTGCGCGGGATCTTCGCCGTGAGTTTCTCATTGAGGCCGTGGATGCCTTCGACGATGATGGCTGATCGTGCTGCAATGACATGGTGATGCCGGAGGACTCACGCTCGCCCGTGATGAAGTTGTAGCGCGGCAGCGTGACAGATTCGCCCTGCAGGAGTGCGAGCATATCCTTGTTGAATTCCGCCACATCGAGAGCTTCGAGGCATTCGTAATCGTATTCACCGGCCGGGGTCTTCGGCGTGTCCTCGCGGTTGACGAAGTAATTGTCCAGCGAGATGGAGACCGGCCGGAGTCCCATGACCTGCAGCTGTACCTTGAGGCGCTGCGCAAACGAGGTCTTGCCCGAAGACGACGGTCCCGCGATGAGGATGAGGCGCAAATCTTCTCGCTGGGCGGCGATAGTGGTCGGCGATACCCGCGATGCGTTTTCTGCAGGGCCTCGGAGACGCGGATGACCTCGCCGATGCGGCCCGAGCGGATCGCGCGGTTGAGATCCGTCACGTAACGGCACTGCAGGATGTTGGCCCAGTCCTTCGACTCCGCGAGTACGCTTGAGAGCTTCGGCTGATGTACGGGACCCGGCACCTGGCCGTGGCTGCGCAGATCCGGCGTGCGCAGCAGGACACCGCCTCAAACGGTTCGAGAGCAAAGCGGCGAGATGCGCCGTCGAGCCGAGCATACGCCCCGTAGAGGTAGTCGTAGTAGCCGCCGCAACGGTAGATGCTGACGGAGGCCAGGTTGAGCGACGCGATGAGGTTGGCCTTCTCCATCCGCTTGGCATCCTGGAAGAGTCGCACGGCGTCCGCGCGCGCCATGACCTCTTTGACGATGGGGCGGTCCTCCAGCACGATGCGGCGCATCTCAGCCTCGACCTTCGGCACCAGCTCCGGCGGCAGGTTCCCCGTCTCCAGCTGTACCTCACAGTACAGGCCGTTGTTCGCGCGGAACTTCGCGATGACTTCCGCGCGCGGGAACAATTCGTGGACGGCCATGATCAGCAGGAATTCCACGGAACGGCGGTAGACAATCCAGCCGGCCTCGCTGTCGAGTTCGACGAATTCGAGGCTGCGCGTCCTGCCGACCGGGCGTCTGGAGATCATGCATCGTGTTGTCGAGCTTGACAGCCACGATCTTGGAAGCATATTCCTGCTGATAATCCGCCACGAGATCGCGCGGCAGGACATCCGGCAGGATATTTCTGTTTTTGCGGATGGTGATGAACAAGATAATCTCCTCCTTGAAAAACCTGCGAAAAACATGCAGCAGCATGCACGCATTGTTGCAGGAATCCTTGCTTGATTGAGCGTTCCTTGCAGGATCTTTCGTTCTTTCGTTCTCCCTTTTGTCTTCTGCGGCAACAAAAAACAGGAACGCGTTCCTTTCTCTTTATTGTAACACGTTCCTGCCTAAATGTCAGAAAAATCAATATAGAGTTTTCAACGCATCTGCAGCAAATGCTTTGGCATCACTGGAAGATCTTCAGCACGAGGCTGTAGGCCACGGCGCCCATGACCGCCGTACACGGGATGGTCAGCACCCAGGCGAGAACCATCTGCTGTGCGACGCCCCAGCGCACTGCGTTGACGCGCTTGGCCGTGCCGACACCCATGATGGAACCCGAAACGACATGCGTCGTCGAGACCGGCAGGTGCAGGAGCGTGGCCGAGAAGATGACAATCGACGAGTTGAGGTCTGCGGCAAAGCCTGAGATTGGCTCGAGCTTGAAGATCTTGCCGCCAATCGTCTTGATGATGCGCCAGCCGCCGACGGCCGTGCCGCAGGCCATGGCCGTCGCTGCGAGAACCTTGACGTACGTCGCACTTCGAAGACGTCGATGTAGCCGCCCGAGAGCAGCGCAAGCGTGATGATACCCATGGATTTCTGGGCATCGTTCGAGCCGTGCGAGAACGCCATCATGCCGCCGAGAGGATCTGCATCTTCTTGAACTTGCCGTTGACCGAAGACGGGCTGAACCTGCCGAACAGCCGGAAGAGCAGCGTCATGACGATACAGCCTGTGACGATGGCAATGAGCGGCGACGCGATGAGCGACGCGACAATCTTGCCGATGCCGTAGAAATTGAGGCCGTCACTGCCAACGGAGACAAGAACCGCACCGATGACACCGCCCACGAGCGCGTGCGACGAACTCGACGGGATGGCGAACCACCAGGTGATGAGGTTCCAGACGACGGCACCGACGAGCGCGGCAATGATGATGCGCTCATCGACATGCTGAGCCGACTTGACGATGTCCGCGCCAATGGTCTTCGCGACGCCCGTGCTGTACATGGCGCCGAGGAAGTTCAGGCAGGCCGCCATGATGATGGCATGACTCGGATGCAGCGCGCGCGTCGAGACCGACGTCGCGATGGCATTGGCCGTGTCGTGGAAGCCGTTGATGAAGTCGAAGATCAGCGCCAGAGCAATAACGGTAAAGATCAGATACTGTAACTCAGGCATACTTCATTACCACTCCTCGAATCATGTCGGAAAGCTTCTCGCAGTGGTCGAGCGTATTCTCGAGGTTCTCGAGGATGTCCTTCCACTTGATGAGTTCGATCGGATTCTTTTCCTTGTCGAAGAGATAGGCAACCTCGTGGCGATAGACGCGGTCACCCTCGCTCTCGAGGCGGGCAATCTTATGCGTGGCTTCCAGGATCTGAGCCTGATTCTTGCGGATGTTCTTCAAGAGGGAGAATGCCGGATGATCTCCTCCGTACTCTCGATCAGGAGCTTCGTGAGCTTCACGGCACCGCCCATGGCTTTGCCCGTGCGGTACATGACGATGCGCTGCAGTGTCCCCTGCAAATAGTCGACGCCATCATCGAGGCCGTTGGCGAGGGCGTAAATGTCCTCGCGGTCAATCGGGGTGATGAAGGTCAGATTCAGCTTGTCGATGATCTTGTCATTCACTGCATCTGCTTCATGCTCGAGGTCAATGATTTCTTTTACCTTGTCAGCGGCTTTGCTGTAATCCAGCATAACTTCGTCCATCATGAGCGCACCCTTGTAGAAATAGCGGGCGCTGTCAACGAACAAGTCAAAGAACTCGCTGTCCTTCTGCTTGAACTTAAACATCTTCTTCTGCGTCCTCCCTCGAACGAAACTATCACATTATCACAGTTTTACTATATCATCATTTTTCTTGCACATCAACTGCTAATTTTCTCAGGATCCATGAAAAAGACCAGATTCGCCCGCGCCAAAGCGGACAAATCTGGTCAAATCCCAGCAAAGCCAAGCGGTCAGCGGCCAAGGAATCAGCCTTCTACCGCCTGCTGTGCTTTGAGGACCTTTGCGGCAACGCCCTTCATCTTCTCGGCGGATACCGAGCAGGCGGCGATGCGGATGCCGAGCTTCAGCGGCACGGCGAAGATGAGGTCATCATGCAGCTTGTCGCAGACGGCCTGCGGATCTGTGGACGGCACGGAGAGGAAGAAGCCGCCCTTGTACGGCAGGGCGCCTAAGCCACAGGCCTTGGCCTCCTCCATGAAGAGGTTGCCGCGGCTCTGGATCATCTGGTAGAAGGCATCGCGTTCCTGCTCGAATTGCGCGAGCGTACTCTTGTCCTGCTGGATGCGGGCAAGCAGCGTCATAGCACCGCGGTTGATGTTCGACCAGGTTGCGCGGCTCGTGTATTTGTTGATCTCCTTGAATTCCGTGATGACGTCCTGGCTCGAGGAGACGGCGACGAGGGCACCGGTGCGCTGGCCATAGGCCGTATAGCCTTCGACATCGAGAAAGCGAACATGACGAGGATATTGTCGGGCAGATTGCCGAATTTCTTCATGAAGCGGCGCGTCTCATTCTTCTCGCCGGCGTAGTCGATATAGGCGATATCGACGAGGATGCTGATCTTCTTGCCTTTTGCCGCATACTTCTTCGCGAGGTCGAGGACAAAATCCCAGTCCTCTTCCGTGAGACTGAAGCCCGTCGGGTTGTGGGCCGGCGTGTTGATGATCGTGAGCAGGCTCTCCTGCGTCTTGAGGAGACCTTCGAATCTGTCGGCGAAGTCCTTGCGGTTGAAGTTCTGCTGCTCGTCAAAGAGCTGGTAGTTCGTGAGGCGCGAGCCGCATTCGTTGCAGATGACGTTGTACGTACCCCAGAACCAGTCGGCCGTCAGCACTGCATCGCCGCGCTCCGCATAGTTGGCGACAGCGTGATGGATGGCGCCCGTGCCGCCCGCCGTGGCGATGGCACCGAAGTAGCCCTCCGGTTTCTGGTCGGCAAACGTCAGGTCAATGACAGCATCGAGGTATTCCGGCAGGCCCGGGATTGGCGCATAGCGCACGTAATCCTCAATGGAAAGAGAACGGAAGACGCGCTCCATCGTCGGGATGCTGGCCAGTTTGCCATCATCGTCCATCATGACACCCATGGTGGCGTTCGTCACTTTGTCCGCACCGTATTTGGCGGCAGCCTCACGGCAGGCTGCACTGGCACCAAAAATCGCGTCCTTCAGTCTCTTGCTTGCAGCATGCGATGCTGCCATACTCGTCGTCATAACGAATGACCTCCTTTGTTCTGGTCCACCTATCCATCGGACGAGTCCTATGATATACGCTTTCTCGTCCGTTGTCTACTATTATAGCAGGGATTTGCAAAAGTATACAATATTTATGGTAATCCACAGTATCATTTATGGCAATCCGGATAAAGAAAAGCCGCCCCCGCTGAGGGAGCGGCCTTCTCCTCACAGACTGGCGCCTGGCGCAGCTGTGTCATTTTGCCGGGAAGAATTCCTCGTGGATGGCATTGACCGCCTCTTTGAGCTGGGAGCCCTTGACGAGGCAGGAAATGCTGATCTCAGACGTGCTGATGATGTCGATGTTGATCTTAGCCTTCGAGAGCGCGCCGAACATGCGTGCAGCGATGCCCGGGTTGCCGAGCATGCCAGCACCGACGATGGAGACCTTGGCGACGTCCTCTTCGATGAGTACGGCAATGGCATTGAGCTTGTCCGCGACCTTGTCGACAACCTTCTTGGCCTGGCCGAGGTCATCCGTAGCAACCGTGAAGACCATGTCCGTCACGTTCTTCTCGATGTTGCGGATGCTCTGCACGATCATGTCGACATCGATGTTGGCATCAGCCAGGGCCGAGAAAATCTCATGGGCAATGCCCGGCGTATTCGGGATGCCGAGTACGGCAATCTTCGCTACCTTCTCATCGTGTGCAACACCGCGAATGACAAAATCCTTATCTTCCATCGTATAGTCCTCCCTAATGATTGTGCCTGGTTTGTTCGTGAACGTCGAGCGTACGTGGATCGGGATGTTGAAGAACTTGCCCATCTCCACGGAGCGCGGCTGCATGACGCCGGCGCCAAGGCGCGCCATCTCGAGCATCTCATAATAGGTAATCTCTTTCATCTTGCGGGCATCCTTGACGATGCGCGGGTCGGCGGAGTAGACGCCGTCGACATCGGTGTAGATCTCGCAGGTATCGGCCTTGAGTGCGCCCGCGAGTGCCACAGCCGACGTATCGGAACCGCCGCGGCCGAGCGTCACGGGGTCGCCGAATTCATCGGAGCCCTGGAAACCGGCGACGACGACGATGTTGCCCTTGTCGAGTTCCTCGTGGACACGCTGCGGCGTGATATCCACGATGCGGCCCTTCGTATGCACGGAGTTCGTCTTCATGCCGGCCATCGGGCCCGTCAGCGAGATGGCCGGCTGGCCGAGCGTCTTGAAGGCCATCGCGAGCAAGGAGATCGAGACCTGCTCGCCCGTCGTGAGCAGCATATCCATCTCACGCGTGTACTGGTACGGGTCCTTCGTGATGCCCTCCGCGAGCTTGATGAGTCATCCGTCGTATCGCCCATCGCCGATACGACCATGACGATCTGGTCACCAGGCTGTTTCTCGCTCAGCACCCTCTTTGCCACATTCATGATTTTCTCCGTGGTAGCCACAGAACTGCCACCGAATTTCTTAACAATAAGCGCCATGATTCTCCCCCTAAACATGATACCGCCGCATCCGTCACAAACGGACAACGACGGCGTTTTGTCTGTTAAAGTGTTTAATCGAAACATATTATACAAGAATTTCTGCGGCCTGTCTACCGGAATTGGCAAATTTATGTAAAATTGTTTTCTACAGAAAAACAAGGCAAAATGTTTTCATTACAATTCACAGGTTTCTATACAGAAATACAAGACAAAATGATAACATTTTCCACAGATTGCGCCGTGACCGGACAAAAGTGGACATCCGTCCCATCCTATGGTAAATTGAGGGGGTATGGATTGATCCTCTTATTATGGATTCTTTTATTTTTGAAAGGAGTTGTCTCATCTTGCAGAAACGTCCCATCGGTGTCACCGAGAAGCTGCCGCTCTTGGAAACCATCCCGCTCTCGCTGCAGCATCTCTTCGCGATGTTCGGCTCAACGGTACTCGTGCCGATCCTCTTCAAGGTCAACCCGGCACAGTGCTGCTCTTCAACGGCATCGGCACGATCCTTTACCTCATCCTCTGCAAAGGCAAGATCCCTGCTTACCTCGGCTCGAGCTTTGCCTTCCTCTCCCCCGTCTTCCTCGTCCTCGCGCAGTATAGCTATGAAGCGGCGCTCGGCGGCTTCATCTGCGTCGGCATCGTCTTCTGCCTCGTCGGCCTGCTCATCCGCGCGGTCGGCACGGGCTGGATCGATGTGATTTTCCCGCCGGCCTCCATGGGGGCGATCGTCGCCGTCATCGGCCTTGAACTCATGCCGACGGCTGCGGGCATGGCGGGCCTCACGGGCGACAAGGCGGACACGACGGCCATCTTCGTCTCGCTCATGACGCTGGCCATCACGATTTTCGCGTCCGTCGCGTTCAAGGGCTTCCTCTCCATCATCCCTATCCTCATCGGCGTCGTCAGCGGCTACATCATCGCGGCCGTCTGTGGCCTCGTCAACTGGGAAACGGTCGCAAATGCCCCGTGGTTCGCGCTGCCGACGTTCTACACGCCGACCTTTGACATGGGCGCCATCCTCATCATCCTGCCAGCTTCGCTCGTCGTCATCGTCGAGCATATCGGCCACCTCATCGTCACGGGCAACATCGTCGGCAGCGACCTCACGAAAGATCCGGGGCTCGACCGCTCGATCTTCGGCAACGGCCTCTCGACGATCATCTCGGGCTTCTTCGGCTCGACGCCGAACACGACGTACGGCGAGAACATCGGCGTGCTGGCCATCACGAAAGTCTTCTCGACCTGGGTCATCGGCGGCGCGGCGGTCTTTGCCATCCTGCTCTCGTGCCTCGGCAAGCTCGCGGCGCTCATCCAGAGCATCCCGACGCCGGTCATGGGCGGCGTATCGATGCTGCTCTTCGGCGTCATCGCGGCTTCGGGCATCCGCATCCTCGTCGAGGCACGGGTCGACTACAACGATCCGATGAACCTTTTGCTGACCTCCATCGTCATGGGCATCGGCGTATCGACGGCGAGCCTGACGATCGGCACGGTCAGCCTCAAGGGCATGTCACTCGCGACGATCGTCGCCATCGTGCTGTCGCTCGCTTTCCGTCTCATCGCGTTCCTGCGCGGCGATAAGAAACGCGCGCTGCCGGGTACGGAGGCAGAAGGAAACAAGGAAAAGGCTGCGGGCGGCGCGCAGGAGCCAAAGGCATGACGACGTGGCGCGTCACGCTGCCGCGGGCGAAGTCCGGCCGGCCAAGCAGTATCTCAAGGAGACGCTCGGCATCTCAGGTACCATCTGGAAGCGCATCAAGCATTCGGGGACCTTCCGCCACAACGACCTGCTCGTCAACGCGACGCGCACCGAAGTCCGCGATGGCGATACATTATCCTACGACATCCTGCGGCCAAGTGCCATCGAGCCCGAAGACCTGCCGCTTGACATCCGCTATGAGGATGATTTCCTCGTCATCGTCAACAAGCCCGCGGGACAGCTCGTCCATCCGACGACAAAGGAAGCGCACGGCACGCTCGGCAATGCCCTGCTCGCCTGGTACGCGCGCCACGGCGAGCAGCACGCCTTCCACCCCGTACACCGGCTCGACCGCGACACCTCAGGCTCGTACTCATCGCCAAAGAGCCGCAGGTGCAGTACCAGCTCACGACAGGCCGCGACGGCAGGAAGGCCTTCACGCGCGAATACCTCGCCTTGATCCAAGCACCCTGACGCCGCCCAAAGGCCTCATCGATGCGCCGATTGCCCGCGCGCTGCCGAGCATCATCTGCGCAAGGTCGCCCACCGCCAGAGGCAAG
>ENA-OQBJ01000706-OQBJ01000706.1-human-gut-metagenome-genome-assembly--contig:-NODE-706-length-16376-cov-3.247277_pt1 | contig 16376 bp, 22 predicted proteins | sample MGYA00242743_ERZ504545 | MGnify/ENA primary metagenome ERZ504545 (study PRJEB26092, sample SAMD00036252) | human gut metagenome | host: Homo sapiens | study: EMG produced TPA metagenomics assembly of...
TGCCTAAGATTGACAAAACGAAGAAATTCATTTGTGTTTTAAGGCTTGTTCATTGTTTAATTCAATTCAATCAATAATCATTTAATTCAATTACATTATGGGAAATTTAGTAATTATGCCAGCTATGGCACAGAACCAATCGAGATTTAATTAGGTGAATATGCGGAAAAAGCTATTATTATCCAAGACGAGCTGACCGTACAGCCGAGCGTGAACTTCTTGGAAGCTAATACCGATGCAATCACTATGGACGAACTTGTAAACAAATGTGTCGTTCCAACTTGGGCTAACCAAGAATTGACTATCGCACATCAAGACTTTATTTCATGTGTGCATGATGCGGCTTGCTCATTCTATGCAGGTGAAGGGTAAACGCACCCGAAATCAGAGTCTCGCACATTGTACGGGGCAGAACACCACAAAGTTTGGGTAAGAAAGCATCAGAATTGTTAGAATGTGAGAAAACACAATTCTACCAGCGTCTTGCATTTGCTTTTACTATCCCAACCATTATTGAAACGATAAGAGGGCAAAGGCTTGAATTGTGCATCGGTGGAGTAAGGAATTATTCAGACCTTAACCTCTATCGGTCATCCAAAGGCTTGGAAAAAATTTTCTTGTTTTTGTGGCTGGAGAATGAGAATTTGCTCTAATCAGATTCTTACTGGTGAGGGTGTGAGGTTCAATATGGAAGTGACCAATATCAGTGAAACTTTATAAAAAATGTGCTTGAATTGTTTCATAGCTTTAACCCTGCAAAAGAAATCCATTTGATGCAGTCACTTACTAACACTTCATTGTCTGAAACTCAATTTGCACAGATTGTTGGACGAATGAGAATGTTTCAAGCATTATCACCTGCAAGGCAGAAAACCATGCCAAGACTTCTGATTACGGATAGTCAAATAAACAGCGTATGCAGAGATTACTATCACAACGAAGTGTTTGGAGTAAAAGATAATGCTATATCAATGTTCGATTTTCATAATCTTTTGACGCAAGCTAATAAGGGAAGTTACATTGATACTTATCTGCAACGGGCTGTAAACGCTACGGAAGTAGCGGTAGGAATTAACAACGTCCTGCAAGGACTTGATAACAAATACGCTTGGTTCTTGGGCTGAGTGGATTGTTGATTGAAAGAGAAAAAGGGCATTCTTAATGAGTGTCCTTTTTTATATCTACCAACTATTAAACATTACAATTATGAATATAGATTATAAAGTAGGAGAAGTGAAGCTTTCCTACAAACCCAAATTCAAAAATCAGCAAAAAGTAACCTGTTCAGAGGATGCTTATAAATATATGCTTTCCACATATAAGAAAGGAACTATATGCTACAAGGAATATTTCAAAGTCCTGTTCCTGAATCAAGACAACCAAGTTTTAGGATATACTCTAATTTCAGAGGGAGGAATCACTGAAACCTGTGCTGATGTCAGATTAATTATGCAAGCTGCATTACTTACTAATTCCGTAGCTTTAATTCTGGTACATAATCACCCAAGCGGTAATCTGAAACCAAGCAGGCAGGATATGGAAATTACTAAACAGGTAAGGGATGCAGCCCAGCTTATGCGAATAAAAGTCTTAGACATATCATCCTTACTGATACAGAATACTACAGCTTTGCTGATGAAGGACTATTATAGCGTATCATCTAAATAGGGTATTCTTTTTTAGTTGAGATAGTTTCTAAACCACAGGTTAGATAAGTTAAAAGCAATCTTACTTTTATACAAAGCAGTTTGAGTTTGTCTTACTCTTAAATTCAAAAGAAGAAACTAAGTTTAATTTTATAAATTCATGTGGGTAACGATTTCTAAAATTCAGTTCTTATAATAGGATTTATGATTTTGATACCCACATTGATTTACTCAATTTAGATGTAACCCTTATTAATATTTCATTCATACCATGTTTGATAGCAGAAGATTTACTATTTATCCCTACATCGTATAGACTTATTTAAAACCTTTCGCTAAATTTGCAACAATTTCAGTAAGTTATAGTGTTAGCAAGCTGAAAGGACATAATTAACGAAAGGTGTTATTGAAATTATCTTCTATTCTCAAATTCTCGCAAAATTTGAAATGGCATGAAGATGATAGCAATAGCACCCACACTTGATATATACCTACCTTATGTTTGTAAGGTTTCTATATACCGTTTGGTGTGGGGCTATTGTTTTATCCATGCCAAGGCAGTGCGAGAAGCCAGAGAATAGGGTAAAGCAAATAGTGTTCCCACACCTTTTTTATTTATTGCTTATTCGGGGAACAGGTAAGCATAATAATTTTATAGTTATGGGGTTGCTAAATATGCTATTCTCCAGCCATCAACAGACCGCCAGAGATTTATTTGATAATTTCCTCAATGAGGAACACAGCTATCGGGCAATGGCTAAACAATATAACAATAAATTTGCGTTAGCGAATTATCATGAATTTGTTGCTCATCTAAATAAAATTCATGACATGTTCTGTACAGAACTTCGCTTAATAAAAGAACCTATAACCTTTCGAAGATATGATTTTTGCTATACTCCTGCACAAGCTGTCAAGCATATGGAAGATTTTATCATGGAAATAATGAAACAAAACTTAAAAAAATAATATTATGGGATTTTTTTACATCTGGAACAGATAAGCGCATTGAAGAAATCAAAGCGACAGTGAAGCAACTTAATAAAGACTTGCTTATTCTTGCTGATATGGTAGAGAAAGGTCGAGATTATTGTACATTGCATCAATTGGAATTAATGGCTGTTTTTGGTCGAATTACTGAATTATACCCTAAATTACAGAGTGATGTACAGCAAATACCACAAAGCAAAATATCTACTATCCTTGTACCATGGAATGATGGCTCTCAGCACAATCCTATTCTATTTTGGGATATGTCATTTCATTCTGTAATGGATAAACTTACCTCCGAAATGGGGAAATGGGATAATATCTAAAAAATAGTGACAGCATTTGAGCCTAAAAACTCTTATGCTGTTTTTATCGGTATAAATCTTAAGATGTTTTTCTTTTTATGGGAAATTGACAAATTCATACCCACGTGAATTTTAACTCAATTAGCATATCTAATGAAATAATTTAATTGAGTTGTTCTATTGCTCCTGCCAATTCGATTTTAAGGGTGGATATTTCCTCTGATTTGTAACAGAGGATAAGCCATATTAGAGATAGTAAATTTAATGTTAAATCAATGAACCAGTTAAACCAAGAGTTAAACCAAAGGTAAACTAACAGAGAGTTTGTGTAACTACTGATTAGAGGGTAAGATTCGCCAGCTCAGCAGGTTGCATTTGAAAGTCGAGCCGTAGGCGAAGGCTTTTAAATGCCTTGAGAGCACAACACTTTTAATGTTGGGGTCCTGGGTTCGAGCCCCAGGCGGATCACTCAAACAAAAAGCAATTTAACGTAAACCGCTGATAATCAAACATTGTCAGCGGTTTTTCTTTTCTACAAAACGGCAAATTGAGCACTTTACGGCATTTACGAGGTGGACGAAAAGGTGGACTTGATTTCCGGTCTAAAAAAGTCCACCTTTTTAGGTTCTATTTCATTGAATATCTGTGTTTTGCATAAATCCAACTCGCGTTAAAAACAGTAATTTTACAACGTCAAAAACAAAGAGTATGGCCATGCAAAACAACTCATTTTCGGTGCTGTTCTTCATCAAGAAATCCAAGCTTCTAAAAAATGGAGAGGCACCCATCTGTATGCGTATTACAGTGAACAGCAAACGCGCTGAAGTACAAGTCAAACGGAGTGTGGAACCGGACAAATGGAACCACTTGAAAGGATGTGCTGTCGGAAAGGACAGGAAACACCAGGAAATCAACCTCTATCTTGAAACGGTTAGAAACAGGGTTTTCCAAATACACCGACAACTGGAGGCGGACGGCAAGCCCATTACTGCCGTAACCATCAAGAACATCTTCTATGGAGGGTATGACTCACCCAAAATGCTGATTGAAACATTCAATGAGCATAATCAGGAGTACCGGGAACTGATGGACAAGGAATATGCAAAAGGGACGGTACTGCGTTATGAACGGACGGTCCGTTACCTGGTGGAATTCATGCGCGAACAGTACAACTGCGCCGACATTCCTCTCAAATCCATCAATTATGAGTTCATCACCAAATTCGAACATTTCATCAAGACCCAAAAGGGATGTGCCCAAAATGCTACGGTCAAATACCTGAAGAACCTGAAAAAAATCACCAAGACCGCCATTCTGAAAAAGTGGATCAATGAAGACCCGTTTGCCGACATCCATTTCAAGCAGACCAAGACCAACCGGGACTTTCTGAATGAATCTGAACTTCGCCGCATTATTGCCAAAGACATCGACATCGAGCGTCTGCAAACCGTACGGGACATTTTCATCTTCTGTTCTTTCACCGGACTCGCCTTTACGGATGTAAAGCACCTGAAGGCTGAACACATCGTGCAGGCTGACGACGGACGTTGGTGGATCCGCAAGGCCAGGGAAAAAACGGACAACATGTGCGACATCCCCCTTCTGGATATCCCCCGACTGATTCTGGAAAAATACAAGTCGAGACCGGGCTACTCTGAAAGGGGATTCCTGCTGCCGGTCCCTTCCAACCAGCGCATGAACGGGTACCTGAAAGAAATAGCCGACATCTGTCACATCAAGAAGAAACTGTCCACACATATCGCACGCCATACATTCGCTTCCTTGGCCATGGCGAACAAGGTTTCATTGGAGTCCATTGCCAAGATGCTGGGGCATACGGATATACGTACCACCCGAATCTATGCAAAAATCATGAATTCCACCATCGCATTTGAAATGCAGACCTTACAGGACAAATTTGCATTGCCAACCCATCCATAACGGTAAAAACCACCCTCACCTCAACAACGGGAGTAGCCATCCAAGGTTATTCCCGTTTTTTTATTCCCTCAAACAGACAGCGGTTCTTCAAGTATCCATCCGCAGATATTCCTGATTCTTCCCTGCAAAGATAGCTTTTTGCCTTGTCGCAGGCAAGGCGGCCCTTGCGGGCTGGTTGGCAGGAAAAAATCATCCTCACTCCGTTCCGGTATTTTTTCCGCCAAGCCTTGCTTTGGACAAGGCAAAAAACAGGACGGGGCATGTAAGAAACAGGAATACCGCGCTCCAAGGAGCCGGTCATGTCAAATTTAATCCATCAAGAATCATGAAAAGATACCAGTCTTGGAAAGGTTTTCCGGAATACGTACCGGAAAGCGGATGTGCCTATACCGGCAGGGAAGAACAGGCGGACCGGTCAATTCCGCCATTTGGAAATAACCCAGTCATTAACGCCACAACCCTTTAGCCTATGTTGTACTATCGGTTCAGGAACTACGAAGAGTTCAAGGAAATTTTCGCAGTGGAAAAAAGAAGCAACGGCGCAGAGGTCAGAAAGAACAAGATCCTGCTCAGCCATCTGAAGAATGCAGCCCTGCTGAAATATTGCCGGGAAAGGAATGATTTCACCTTGCTTGACATCAAGGACATGGCTCAACTGCAGCAGTCTGTCACCGATGCCGTATGCAGTTCCGGCAAGCGAGATGATTCGCTTCCCCACAAGGTGGAGCTGATCGGATGCACCTACTGGTCCGGGCAGTACCGCACGGATGAATCTCGCGGTATCTGTGAAGACGGTGACTACGGTTCCATCCGCTATGTCAATATGGAACGCAGCAGGGTGTTCAAGATGAAGTCGGCCAAGTTCCTGAGAGCCGTCATGCTGGAGACCTCCGTAGGAAAGGTCCTTTCCCCGAGTGTCGTGAACTGGCTGTGCGGGGACGTGTTCACCAAGCAGTGGTACACGTTCACCCTGGGCTGTACGTCCAATATGGAGCTGCATGTGGACAACAACTTCGAGGCCATCTATGACAGCTACCGGTGCAAGGGAGACTTCAACTCCTGCATGACGGACAAGGACAGACATTTCTTCTATCTGGACTCGGTGAAGGCCAAAGCGGCCTATCTCAAGGACGAGGAAGGAAAGATTGTAGCAAGGGCTGTCCTGTTCACCGAAGTGACCGACCAGGACAACAGACGGTGGAGGCTGCTGGAGCGCCAGTATACCACCGGTGAGGACGAGATGCTGAAATACATGCTGGTCAACAAGCTGATCCAGGAAAACCGCATCGACGGATACAAGATTGTGGGGGCGTCCTGCCATGAAGCGAACGCATTTGTCGGCATTGACGGAAGTTCACTTTTTGACCGCCGGTTTGAGATAGACTGCGACCTGGGCATGGACAATACGCTTTCCTATCAGGATTCCTTCAAGTGGTACGACTACGATGAAAGGAAGGCCTACAACTACAAGCATTCGGAAGATGACTACCTGCTGGACACGACCGACCGGAACCTGAACGGCGATGACGACGAAAGCGACGAGGCATGGGATGAATACCACCAGCGCTACTGCACGGAAACCCGGGTCTGCTACATGCAGGGACGGGAAATCGAAGTGGATGTGGACGACCTGGAGGATTTCAACTACATATCCTCCTGCGGTGATTATTACCATCACGATGATACGGTCTGCTGTGACTGGTGCGAAGGCTACTGCCTGACAGACCACTCCGTCTACTCGGAAATCACCGAAGAATACTATTGCTGCGAACAATGCCGGAGGATGCCGAAAGCAGCCACAAGGAAAACTACTGGCATTACTCCGAATATGACAAGGCCTGGTTTGAAGATGCGGACGAACTGACGGAAATCCATATGTGGAACCCGCAGGAAGAAGCTTACCAATCCCAGACCATCCATGTGGATACCGTGGAAAGTCTGCTGGATAACGGGCAGGCGGGCTGTTTCGATGATGAATACTACGACCTGCTGGATCCGGAAACCGGCCTTCCACTGAATTATTCCGATGATACGAACGCTTATGAAGAAGAACATGAATACGCAACTGTTGAAGAAGCTGTATAGCATATACAGCCCGAGCGGAAAGGAACAGAAGATGGTCCGCTTCCTCTGTTCCTACATCAACGGGCTTCCCGGAGAAATCAGCCTGGAAAAGGACAGCTTCGGGAACCTGTATGTAACCAAGGGAAGCGGAGAGTCCTATCCCTGCCTGGTGAGCCATCTGGACCAGGTGTCCCATTGCAGGCATTCAAAGGACTTTAGGGCCGTCGAAGCCAAAGGCATCCTCTTCGGCTATTCCCCGTCAAAGCGGAGATTCGAGAACCTGGGGGCCGATGACAAGAACGGCATCTTCATCTGTCTGGAATGCCTGCGGAAATACGATGTCCTCAAGGTCGTGTTCTTCCGTGAGGAGGAAACCGGGTGCAGGGGCAGTTCCCGGGCATACATGCCGTTCTTTGACGACGTGCGGTTTGTCGTCCAGCCCGACCGGAAAGGGAATTCCGACCTGATTACGGCCATCAGCTTCACGGAGCTGTGTTCCGGAGAGTTCATCCGGGAGGCTGCTCCCGAAAGGTGGGGCTATGCGGAGAACAACGGACTGATGACGGATGTCCTCACGCTGAAGGAGAACGGGCTGGAAGTGAGCTGTGCCAATGTCAGCTGCGGTTATTACAATGCCCATACGGACGAGGAAATCACCGTCAAGAAGGACCTGCAGAAATGTCTGGACTTCGTGGAGCATCTCATTGAGGACTGTACAGCCGTCTATGTCCATCAGGGGACAGATGCACTCTATGATTCCTTCTTCGAGTGCGAGGAGGAGATTCACGACATTCTGCACCGGCACCCGTCCCTGTCGCTGGAAGACCTCCGCAGCCTGTATTCCCCCTCTTTTCCGCGCCTGTCTGCAGAGGACTGGAGCCGGATCTACGAGGATTACCGGCTGGTATGGGACGATGTGCCGGATGACTCGGCTGACTACGGATTCCTGTCCTGCCATGAAACAGATGCATGAACGGACAAAAGGATATACAATCAAATCAAATACCGGTTCCACGGAACCGGAAGTTTCACCTAAAAATCAATGAGACATGAAAGAAAATGAAAGAATGAAGGATGTTTCCAATCTGGAAAAACATCAGGAAGAGTCATGGAACCGCTTGAAACGGGACATTTCCAGCAGCGCACACACCATCCATGAAATTGATGCAGGACGAGCCAGAGGGTACAGCCGTGCCCTGTTCGTCAGCAGCATCCTGAACAAGGTAAGCACCTATGCCGGCAAGGGTGAAGTGGAAATCGTGGAGAAGGCGGTGGACTGATCCGGGAGTACAATGCCCGCAGCGGCAAGCCGGTCATCACGGCACGCAACCGTTTCTTCCAGCTGCCGGAAGTGGCCCGCCAGAACCGGCTGAAACTGAAAGAAATCCGGGAGAAGGAAAAACGGGAAGTGGCGTTTGAAGGGGGAACGCTGGTCTGGAACTACGAAGCCGACCGGCTGCAGATTCTCTTCGAAAACATTCCCAACGACGGGATGCGCAAGGAGCTGAAGGCTTCCGGATTCAAGTGGTCTCCCAAGCAGCAGGCCTGGCAGCGCCAGCTGACGCAGAATGCGGTGCTTGCCGCCCAACGTGTGTTGCACCTCAACTCGCTGTAGCCATGGACAGCCGAACCCGATTCATTGCAGATTCCCGCTGTTTCAGCGGGGTCTGCCAGACAATCATGTCAGACGGACTGCACAGCGACAGTAGCGGAGAAACGCTGGAAGAGCTGCGCATCCGGAAAGACAATCCGTACATCACGGCCCTGTCACCCCGCCAGATGGAAAAGCGGATGCGCCTTTACCGGCAGGCACTGTGTGCCCCCTTCGAGGAAATCACGAAGAAGGAATATCTTGAACGGCTGAACGTGCTTCCACCGATACGGAAGCGGGAGGACTCCTTCTTCCTGTCCGAGCTATTACGGGGAACTGGCCGAATTCTGCTTTACACGGGAAAACCGGTTCTTCAAGGGAATCCGGTCCGTCTGCACACCGCAAGCCATACTGGACAAGGAAGTGGACCGGCACATGGAACTGATACGGCGGAAGGCTTTCCTCCTCAAAGGGAAGGATACACCGGTCGGTGATAACGACACGGACCTCTGGCATATGACACCTTATTCCTTTTCAGTGGACGGCAAAGCACCGGTTTTCCTGTGCAACCTTGTCTACCGGGATGACCGCCGGCAGGCAAGGACAGATATGGCCCATACCCTGAAAAGCCTGCGGAACAGCCATTACCGGTACTGTTGGGGAAAAGGTACCTATGAAACACCGGACTGCCTGATGGACCGTGCGTTCCAGGAAGATCTTACCATCATTTCCGGCGGCTGCTTTTTCCAGTATCCCACCAACCGGGAATCCGCCACTTTCTTCGGGCAGGTCAAGGAGACCGGAGAAGAGTTCCTGTTCCGTATCTACGACCGGGACTACTTCCTCTATCTGCTGAAGCGGCTGAGGACGGTCAAAAGAGAGAATTGCATGGAAAACATTTCCGATTCATCCACCTTAAAAGCTATCCTGTAATGAAAGAAGGAGACATTGTATTTCTGAAACGCCCCTACAGGGGATACCGTGCCGTTGAACTGATTGAGAGACTGCCTTACCGCTGGCTGGTACGGGTGGTCGAGAGCGGCCTGGAGCTGGAAGTATATGAAGATGAACTGACAGCCGAAAACTGAAAAACAAAATGGTATAACTTAAAATATCCAATCCTATGAACTATATCGCAAATTACGGAGTTTCTGCCCAGATATGTCTGTCTATTTTATGTGGATTACCGGGACAGTCTGGATGAACATGAAGATATTCAGGAGAAATGTCTCCGGTCCAACAGCCTGGAAAGTCTGTATGAAAAGAGTTTCGAATGGTATGAAAGCCCGGAACAGGAGAATCTGGAGGAATATATGGACGAGACACGCAGAAATATGGAGAAAGCGGGTCTGTCCGGATTGTTTAAAGAACACGAGGAACAGATCCGTGACCTCATCTATGAGCGGAATGATTCGAATCCGGCAAAGGACCTGATACGGAATTCCTGCGACACCAATCTGTTCTATTCCCTCGGAGTAGAAATAGACGGTTACAGCACAGGCTGCCCGGAACGGGGTGAATCGGTATCCATGGCATGCTACAAGGTACGGCGTGCACTCCGCCTTCCCAAAGGAAAATTTGACGGACCGGTTAAAGGACTCGTTGAAAACGCTTCATACGGCGGAGAACTACGGATTTACTTCAATGCCCGGTTTGACAGACTCATCAGTCCCGGAAAGAAGGAGGATTTCCAACGTATCCGCTTCAGCGGAAATGTGGTGGTGGCCATCGTTGACAGCCGCAACGGTTCAGGTTATCACGTACACATTCCCTTGGACATCACCCTGCCGTTCTGCCGGGAGAATCTGTTTGTGGATTCACAGGTACATTATTCCTATGCGGTTGAGATCTGCGGCATGAGCCACGACTGGTGCCAGGCCACCCGGTGGGAGACGGACATGCGGCCCTTCAACGGTTCCATCCGGAAAAGCCGGATGACCGGATACCAACAGCAGGAAGAGGCTTATGAAAGGACTTTCCGCAGCGGACGATGCACATTCGGAGACATGAACTACAAGCGTCACCGTGACGTACGCTACTCCAACAACTATCCGGCCGGATGCCGCTGCCCTCATTGCGGCACATTCTGGATAGACTGAATATCAAACGATTCATTCACTTTTAAAATTCTATCATCATGAAAATCTGTTGTTCACAAGAACATTACGACAAGGTCGTACAGTATGCCAACTCCATCCAGGACCGGACATTGCAGAACTGCCTGGAACGTCTCCAGCAATGGGAAAAGAACGGACAAGGCTGTGAAATCGAACTTTATTATGACTCAGCCCTTATTCGTTCGGATTCTGCGAACGGTATGCGGACGGAAAAATCGGCATTGTGGGCGGACTGCTGTATCACGCAGCCCGGACCGGTCGTTTGCCGTAACCCTGGACCGTTTCCACGGATGGAGCATCCATACGTAAACCGCATCCGGATTGCGGCATGAGCATACAGGAGAGGAACATCATCTCCACCTGTATGCCTCTTACCTTATATATATGTATCACCATTAAAATCATTTGTCTGATGAAACTGAACTATAACGAATGGCTGAAACTGGCTTTCTGGGAATACAACCGGTATCCGGATGAAGAACTGACGCGGGAACTGTTTCAGGAAACCTTCGGTTCCGTGCCGGGTGCACACTACTACGAGAAATGGGTCCACTACTACGAAAAGAACCTGTTGGGCATGATAGCTATTTCAGAGGAGAGGAGGACAAAGGACAGAAGTTCTGTGACATGGTCGCCCGGCAAGTGGAGCGGTATGTACAGAACCGGGAAGCATACACGGAAAACAATCACCTATAACAACAAGCATATGGCAAAATTTGAATTATCCAACGAAGTCAAGCCGCTCGACCGAATCATCAGCCGGTTGGCCGGAGAATGCGGCTACGAAGTCCAGCAGGTGTTCAATGACCTGCTGCGGTATATCATACACGGATTCTCACCGGGTGCTCCACCCCTGAAGGACTGGAAATACAAGCGGCAGCAGAATATGGCATTCCTGGAGATGACCCGGGAATGGGTCGGCATCATGCAACGGCAGACTGCCCTGTCCGGCTGGTTCGATGCATTCGGGGAGCTTCACATGGCCTACTGTTCAAAAAGCGGGCAGCAGTATCTCGGCCAGTTTTTCACCCCGGCTTCCATCTGCGAGCTGATGGTCCAATGTACAAGGACTGAGAAAGGCACTACGGGCAAACGCATCAGTGACCCGACCTGCGGAAGCGGAAGGCTGCTGCTGGCCTACCATGTACATTTTCCGGGCAATTACCTGGTCGGTGAAGACATCAGCCGGACCTGCTGCATGATGACCGTATGCAACATGCTGATTCACGGGTGTGTCGGTGAGGTCATCTGTCACGACAGCCTCATGCCGGACAAGTTTACGGACGGATGGAAAGTCAATCCGACCCTGCAATTCAGCGGTCTGCCTTCCATCCGACGCATCAGCAAGGAAGAATATGCTGACAATCATACAGCGGACAATCAGATACGGCATCTGTTGAATGCTGCAAAAGAACTGGAATATCTGGAAAAGAACCTGCCGCCTTCTTTATGGGACTGATGACCGCAGATATTCAAAACCGGATATCCAAAGAAAATTATGAATCAGAATGCAATGTAGAATAAATTATATAACTTTGCGCTGAAGTTTAATTTTGTATATGGATAAAGATAAAAATCTGAATAGGATCAAGGCTGTTTTGGCAGAAAAGCATGTTACCAGCAAATGGCTGGCAGAGCAGTTGGGAAAGTCAACCTGCACTGTCAGCAAATGGTGCTCGCAAAAAACGCAGCCGGATTTGCAGACCATCAATCAAATTTCCAAATTACTTGATGTAAAAAGAAGCGAACTTATTGTTGATTGAACCGTTTTGTTTAATATGGGACAATAGGATCGCATAAAAACATTCAAAGCATATGAGAATCAAAGAGGTCAATATAGTCAATTTCAAAGGTTTCCAGAACGAGACAGTCACTTTCAATGGAAACCTTACGGTTGTCATCGGAAACAACACGGCCGGTAAGACCACCTTGCTGAAAGCGCTTCAAGTGGGTTTGGGAGCTTATCTGCAGAGCCTGAAAACGCTTCCCGGTGGAACTTCCTATCGCCGCAATTTCAGTTCACTCGACAAATTCATGAGATTTGACCAGGAGCTGAGAGATTATGTTCCCAATACAGAGAAGCCCAGAATAACCATCCATGCCGATTTTCCGATAACCACATCTTCGGATGGGCATTGTCCTGAAGTGTCATTTATACCCATCCGTTGGTACAGGGAATATGCAGGCAATTACACCACACATACACGCGTTTCGGCAGGTGAACTGATTGATGCGGTTCACCGTATGGAACATTTAAGGAATGAAGAGAAAGAATACTCCATTTATCCGTTAGTCCTTTCCTTTGGAGCCAAAAGGACCAGTGATGCTCAGGCCAAAAGCAAGTCTACAGTCAAAGAAAGGGCATCCCGAATTGAAAAAGCCTACAAATTTGCCTTGCATGACAAAGTGGATTTCGAGGGAGCATGGAGTGGTTGAAGCACTACGACAAGAATATCAAAGACAGGAAAGAATTTGAAGGCACAAGAGAGGCTTTTTTGAAGCTTTGCAGCTGGCCATTCCAGCCTTGTCTGAGATAGATTTCGACAACGGAGAGATTGAAGCCGTGGTCAGCGTTACCGGACATACCCCATCCCGTCATCACTTTTCCTACATGAGTGACGGACTTCAGTCCATGATCAACATTGTCGCTGAAATCGCTCACCGCTGTATTGAACTGAACGGTTTTCTAGGACAGCATGCAATCAAGATGACTCCCGGAATTGTCATGATTGACGAAATAGACCTGTATTTGCACCCGCACTGGCAGAAACATGTCTTGCAGGATCTGACAAATGCCTTTCCCATGATACAGTTCATCGTATCCACGCATAGCCCTTTCATTGTTCAAAGTCTTCAGGAAGGACAGCTTGTAAGCTTTGACCCAAATGTCCTGACCTCTGGAGAACTTCCGGGAAGGGCTGGAGGATATCACTTCAGAACGTATGGGATTGCAGCAAGATATCCGGAGCAGACGCTTCAATGAAATGGTGGAAGTTGCATCACGCTTGTTTGAAGCAACCGATAAGGGAAGTGCGGACAGAGATGAGCTAAAGGCTCGCCTTAACGAAATCGAAGCGGAATTCAGCGATGACCCGGCCTATCTTGCGCTGGTCAAGACGGAACTTAAAGCAAGGCAGAAACAATTATGAGACCTGTTGAGAAAAAACGACCCGGAGAACTGATCTGTTACACGGATTCGAACAACCAAAAGATAGAACATCGGATAAAGGAACATTATCCTGATTATGGTGATGCCAAGTTCCTTTGAGTGCCAACATCGGTGCTTTTTGTTCCTATTGCGAGGGATGTGAAAAAATCCCCACGCTGGATGTGGAACATCTTGCCGCTAAAAGTAAAGGTGGAGCTGAGACAGCATGGGATAATTTCCTGTTGTGCTGTAAAGTCTGCAACAGCAATAAAGGCACAAAAGTGGATGCCGATTGTCACTGGCCTCATTTGAACAATACTTATTATAGTCTTATCTATGATGAAACAGGGAGAGTTCATGTCAATGGCAATATGTCGGAACTGTCAAGGAAGAAAGCCCAGAATTTGTTGGACCTGATACAGCTTCAAAGATACCCTGGAACTGACAAGTCTCCTTCTCCGAAAGACTTCCGATGGAAATATCGCTTTGAAGCATGGAACAAGGCATCCAGATACAAAGAACTCTACCTGAAAGGTGCTATAGCAGAAGATGATGTAATAGACTATGCCCATTGTAACGGACAATGTCCATCTGGTTTACCGTGTTCAAAGGTATAGACTCTATCAGACACCGGCTGATTACCGATTTTCCGGGTACCTGTGCACATTGCTTTGATGAGAACAATCATTATGAACCTGTTGAAAGGAATCCTGACTGTCCGGATCCAGTATGACAGCATCGAAACAGCCAATCTTTGACTGTGTATGAAATTCAAAAAGACGTGATTAACCCAAAACAGCATGATGGAAACAACAAACAAGCCCTTGACCAGCATAGATGACCTCATGGATGCCGAGTTCGGCAAAACCGGTACCCGGCAACGTGAAGCATTCCGTAAGGAAGCGTATGATTATTGTGTGAAGTCAAATTTGGAAAGAAAACAAAAGAAAATCAGAAACAGAATTCAGCAACAAAACAAAACCGTATGTATAATGAATGACTTACAGGAAAAAGCCAAGATCGGTTTTTATTGCAACCGGCCCTATGGAATGCGGATTGATTATGCTCAAAAGGGATTTGTTCTTTTCAACCGTTATGCCAATACGCTTGGCAACAGAGAAACCGGCTCCATTGAAAAACTTCCCTTGGAGAGTTTTGAAGATGTCAATGAGATTCCTTTGAACGGCATATTTGTCCAAAACGGGAACCATACTACGGACTCTATTTCTACTCGGAGGAATCTAATCCGTACAGAAACGCGACGTTGGATTTGGAGGCACTGAAACAATACAACCGGTTCATCTATCCCCTGTCCATCCTTCTGAACCGGACATTGTAAAGCGCAGCCGTGAACTGCATGATGCTTCACGGCTGGCGCTACATTCAGGGTACGAACAACCGTTCGTATTCTTCTTTCCTTCTTCTTTCTATGGACGGAATCTTCTTTCCTTTGTAATGGCAATATTTCACAAAGTCCGCATAGATATCCCTGTTACCGGATTCCAGCTTTCTGACCAATGTACTTTTGGGCATCTTTCCATAGCCGAGAAGCCGGTATGGACCCACCTGATAAGCAAGGCAAGCTATGATCAATGAATCTTTTCCCAAATGGCGAAAGAGGGCACACAGTTCCTTCAGATCCTTTCTTAAAAGCTGTTCCCCTTCCTTTCTCGTCAAACGGGATGGAAACCGTTCGCCCGGACGGATACGATGACCAAATGCCACATAGGGATAATGTTCCGGACCATGCCAACTTTCGTATTTCATGATACATTCAACAGCCGATTCCCAAAGCGGATTGACCGCATTTTCCTGGGCATTCAATCTTCCTGCAAGGATAGTCAGAAAGAGTGCCCAAAGCATACTGCGTCGTTTAGTCTGTCTTGTCATGCACCTCCTTCTTTATCCGGCTGCGGACTTTCCGTGTCATCCTCAGACTCCTCGTCGGCATGGTTGAAATCGAATTCCATCTCCACCCAATCTCCCCAGTTGTTCTCTACCACCACAACCAGATTCTGCGCTTCATTACACTGGGAAGTATAATACAGCCGGAATTTGGTATCTTCCAGCAGATAGCGGTCATTCGGTTTGAATACCGTCCCGTTCTCCAATTTCAAGGAACCCGTTCCATCGTACTGAAAATACCGGATGGTATAGACTGTTCCGTCAAAATCCCCTTCACTCTTCACTTCACAGCGTATTTCCGCCGTTTCACCATTGGCCAGCTGTTTGGGGACCGGCATGGTTTCCACCGTAAACGGGTACTGCTGCTGCACATCCAACTCCGAATCACAGGAGGAAACCGCCATCGCCAGTAATCCCATACACCACAAAACCAGCCAGCCGGCCATTCTTCTTTCGTTTTTCATACTTGTTGTCTTCATGTGTTTTCTTTCACTTTTATCAGATGTTCATTCAAATCCTTGCTTCCTTCATAGACTCCGGATCCGTCAGAAAGGCGGCTTCCGTACCGTTGGAGCAATTTGTTCAACGCTGACTGCCCGGCAGCATCCCTGTCCAGGTAGCACCGGATTCCCGGTAGCTGTCCAGCAAGGCATACGACCTTTCCAGATT
>ENA-OQBJ01000707-OQBJ01000707.1-human-gut-metagenome-genome-assembly--contig:-NODE-707-length-16376-cov-1.621577_pt1 | contig 16376 bp, 12 predicted proteins | sample MGYA00242743_ERZ504545 | MGnify/ENA primary metagenome ERZ504545 (study PRJEB26092, sample SAMD00036252) | human gut metagenome | host: Homo sapiens | study: EMG produced TPA metagenomics assembly of...
TAACCTACCCTATTTCATATCTCTTTTAAAAGTTTCAAGACATGGTAAGGGCATATCTCTTGCCAAGTTCTCTATAGCCAGCTGCACTAAAATGCAATCGATCGGATACGGCCTCACATCCTTCAGAAGAAACCACATGTACTACAGGAATCGTTTCAGGTAATTTCTGAATCACCGGATTCATCGATGCACAAGCTCCCCCTTGCCCTTCAGAAACAAGCTCACCAACTAAAAGAGGCAATGAGTTAGGCTGCAAACCAAGGTCTGAAAGAATATTATCGTATACTTTTTTTACCTTCATCGGCCAATCCGGATCTCCGGTATTGGATTCTCCTTGATGAAGAAGTATACCTTTTATAACTCCACACCGAGAAGCTTGTTTAGCAAGCTCGATTAATCTGGCATAAGGATTTCCATCATACTCAGCGACCATATTTTTTAACCAATCTGGAGATCCGGCCACATACGAAGCATAATTATCCTTATCAAATAATTCTATTCTACATCCTCCCACAGCCACATTAATAACACCTATTTCGACATCAGCTGGAAGGCTATCTGCCAATGTTCGTCCAAAATAGTCTGCTGGAGTTAAACCCGTTCCACATCTTGCCAAAGGAGGAACAGCAGTGTACCACTTGCCTTTTTCCCGTCCTAAATCCGGGCAATCTACAGCTTGAAGCACCTTGAAACGCGGAGTTACATTCACCGTATCACACGCTTCTATTTTTGCATTTCCCTCCATATTCGACTGTCCTAAACAAAGATAGATATGAAACTTCTCATTCACCTTCTCGGTTCCAGTCTGAGCCTGTGCAGAAACAGGACCCAAAGACAAAGCCATCAATGATGTCAATGTCACAAACATTCTTTTCACTTCCATTAGTTCAAAATTTATATTCAACAGTTATCTCTATTTATTTTTATCAAAAAGCTATTTTTTAACTCCTCACCCTTATAGACTACAGACTTTTCTGTTACGTTCGATTTTCCATCTGAGGACAAAGCTATTTTTACAATCTTAAGGTTCCGCACCGGTTCCATCCCCTCATACTGACCACTCCGTTTACCAATAATCAAAATGGAATGCGCATCATCCCAAAACAGACGAATGCAAGAATATCCTCCTTTTTGATAGTTGTAGTCTGTACCTTCATCCTCATACAATTGATAGGTTCCATCTGTTCCTGCATAAACACGTATCTCCAAATCTGATTTCAAGGCTTTCTGCGCATTTTCTTCATATCCTGATGACAAAGGCAAGACAGTGCCAGCCTTGACAAATACAGGAATGTAGTCCGGAGAGACTGAAGTCTGAACCCAACCCGTTGACATATACTGGTTGTCATGGAAATCATACCATCCACCCTGAACGGCAGGCAGGTATGTCTTCCACACGACAGGTCCCTCTTCCACGATAGGAGAAACCAGCAGAAACCGACCAAACATATATTGATATTTCAAAGATAAAGCTTGAGTATCCTGAGGGAAATCCATCATCAGAGGACGTAACATCGTACCATTTCCCAATGAGACCCATGCTGCTTCAGAATAGATATATGGTAAAAGGCGGTAACGCAGCTCTAATGATTTACGAGCCATATCCGTCACTTTATCTCCATAATTCCAAAACTCTGTATTGGTCATATACCCATGTACACGCATCAAAGGTAAAAAGACAGAAGTCTGAAGCCATCTGGAAAAACGCTCATGAAAAATGTACATCTGTATACTGTGCATCGCCCGGACGAAAGAATCCTCCAGCATCATAAGTCCACCAAGGCAGACCACAAACAGAAATACCCAGTCCTGCAACAATCTGACGACGAAATGTATCCCAGTCATTCCCGACATCTCCAGACCAAGTAGCAACCCCATATCGCTGAATGCCAGGAAATCCGCTACGGGTAAGCAGAATAGTTCGAGAAATAGAATCACTTTGTTTTCCCTCATCAGTGGAAAGACCTCGTAAACCTTCATATATCGTTTTGTTGACCACAAGTGGATACACATTCCGGAACACTTCTCCGGGGAAAGTGGAATGGTTTACCCTACGTCCTACCAAATCGTCATTTTCCGGCTCCGTTGCATCCAGCCACCAAGCATCTATTCCTATCGGAAGCACCAGACTATCCCGAAAGTTTTTCCAATAAAAAGAAGCAGCTTCCGGATTAAAAAAATCAACCCAAGGAGTACCTGGTATGTAATAGGACTTATCAGCTAAACGTTTTCCTAACACAGAATTCTGGTCCACTTTCGACCAAACCGACAACATCAATCTCATGCCCATCCGGTGAAGACTGTCGGTCATTTCCCGAGGTGCAGGATAATCTGTCTCGTCAAAACGCATGGCATTCCATCCATATTTTCCCCAGTACTGCCAGTCCTGTACCATCAAGTCAACCGGCAATTTTTTTCTTCGAAATTCGGAAGCCGTTTCCAGAATTTCTTTTTGAGAATGAAAACGTTCCCGGCAATGAATGTATCCCAAAGCCCACGCTGGCAACCTAGGGACTTCTCCTGTCGCTTCCCGATAAGAAGCAATCACTTCATCGGCTGTTCCTGCAAAGAAAGTATAATCTATTCCATTCGATACCGGAGAGCGAAAAGTAGTAGTTTCATCTACTTTTCTAAAATACACTTTAGGTGCATCCTCTTTAGTCAATTCAGCCCTTAAATTATGCTCTCCCGCTTTTAAATCTACCAATATGGAAACTGTAGGTGGCAACCAAAGATTATTCATGTCGACTACCGTATGCCCATCAATTGCCAGATTATGTCTACGCGCCATTACACTTCCCACATCCAGCATCAAAGCATACTGTCCGTCTGATTCTACTTTCAACTTACCCGCGAATACATTACTTTCACGCACTTCCTCCTTCCCCCCTTCAGTAGAAGTCACATTCACGGTTACTTTATTTCCTCCCAAACCCGTTTTTTGAAGTGCAACTACCGAAGAAGCAGGATTAAAATCTGTCAAACCATAATTATTCCACAAAAGTCCGTATCCTTTATTCGACATCACAAAAGGAATGGCTATCTGTGTATTAACCTGGGTCAGTCTTTCTGGTTAAACCACGCACATTCAAATAACCATCCTGAAACTGTCCTAACCCGTAAAGACACTCATCAAACGGAGAATGAAAAGTCTGCGTAGAAACATACGTTTTTTCTCCTTGCACTGAAGAAGACTCTATCAGACTCGCCTCCTCTCCTACTATTTCCTTGCCACCAGAAGAAAAAAACGAAATCCGTCCGTCAGATACAGAAAACCTGACATTCAAATTCTTTAAAGATAAAATATAACCATCCTTCTCCTTTTTCAGTACATAATCAGGAACCTTCTTTGGAAGATATACTAATTCTGGAACTTCATGAGCTATGCCCGTGCTTCGAATCACTCTTACAGCGTTGTTGGTCAGCGGACGAAGTTTCAACAGAGTGTCTGCTAATCGAAAAGTTACCTGCTCAGTCTCCTGCTTTTCCAACGTCCATTCCTGCAACTCATTAGTAGACGAGAGGCCGAGATCATTCCCGGCCAAACATTCTCCTCTCCACCTACACAAGTGAAAACGGATAATAAAAATAAATTAACCCTGTTCATAGCATACGCAATATCATCAGTAATTTAGCTTCCAATAATCAAAATAAGCCAAATCTTTCGGAACCTTTCCCTTAAAAATAAAATACAAGTCATGTACACCTGTTACCTGTGGAATCTGTTCTTCCATCATCCGCCAACGATCACTTCCCCCAGTTCGTGGTACTTTAATCTTAGCTAACACCTGTCCGTCCAGCCCGTCAAGACGTACTTCCATAACAATTTCCGCATTGTGAGTGGTAGACAAACGAGCAGAAAAACGAGAAGGAGCTTTCTCACCGAAATCAACAGCCCGTACTTTCGTATAAGCTCCATCTGCTAAGGCTGTAATAAAGACACCTACCTGAGGATTATAAGCGCTCTTCATCTTTTCTGACCATGCCATTGTTTCCGCTTCCACCTTCTGGTACGGACAAAGAGGTTTTAAACTCTTCGTAACACCCTCTTTCACCATCTTCATGCAAGGAATTTTTCCATCAGATTGGAAATCAAGTTCCCTAACACACACAGAACGAGTAAAGCCACTTCCACCAGGAAGAGAAGCATCGTGATAAAACAAATAAGTTTTTCCTCTGAAATCGGCAATTCCAGGATGATTGGTAAAACTTCCTCCTTCTGTAGCCATCAAAGTACCTCCATACTTCCACGGGCCTTCCGGACTTTCAGCTGTAGCATACGCTAAATGTTCAGGAACCGGTCCTCCAGCATAAAAGAGGTAATACATTCCCTTACGTTTATACAGCCACGGAGCCTCTTCATACAAAGTAGGACGTTGTGAATCTCCTTCCCTGCGTCCAAAAGCTTCCGGCTTCATCGGTACCGCATGTATATCCCCTTTATAAGATATCATATCCTTATTCAGTTTCACATAATAGCAGTTCGGATTTCCCCAATAAAGATAAGCCTGTCCATCTTCATCAATGAAGACCGTAGGATCTATATTGCCATAATCAGCTCGTACCAAAGGAGCCCCTATCGGATCATAAAAAGGCCCGTAAGGACTATCAGCACAGCCACTCCAATAGCCGTTTCACCTTTACGGTCCGTCACAGGTACATACATATAAAATTTACCGTCACGTTCAATACACTGGGCAGCCCATGCATCTCCACCTGCCCATTCAAATGTCTTGAATGACAAAGGAGTGGGATGTTCGGTCCAGTTCACCATATCATCCGTGGAATAAAGTTTCCAGTCGTTCATGGTAAACCACGTAGAACCGTCTTCATCGTGACTTGTATAAAGGTACAGCTTGTCATTGTATACCATAGGAGCCGGATCAGCCGTATAAGATGTTTGGATAATGGGGTTTTGTGCATTTACTGCCAAACCAGACAACAAAACCACTCCCTGCATAATTCTGCACCATCGAATATTTAGTAAAGACAACTTTATATCTTTTCTTAAAATCTTTTTTATCATATATACTCTATTTATGCTGTAAACTAATATCAGAATTTCCAGTAATCCAGTTCAAATAAATCCTTATTATTCTCTCCTTCAAAACTAAGGTACAAATCATGTATGCCACTGACCGCATTGACCTCACAAGAATAAAGTTCATACTTAGATGTTTCATTTCCCTGCGGTATATTCACGTTTCCCACAATCTTTCCATCCGGAGCATCCAAACGAATTTTCAGATTTCCTCCCTCAAGAGGCAATGCGGAAACTTCAAAACGGCGAGCTTTATTCTTTCCAAAGTCTACTCCACGTACACAGATGTACTCTCCATTGTTCACATTTACCACCGAAAGAGACTTATCTGCATTCGGAGCAGTTTTCAATCCATATCCCCAAGCCATAGTTTCAGCTTCTACCTTACGGAACGGATTAAAAGTACCGATCTGCTCCAGCTTGGTATCCGCCCAATAAGGTACTTCTTGAATAGTTCCATCTTCATTATAGTGCATTTCTGCCACTGACACCGAACGGCGTTCATAATGAGTATTCGTTTCCAGTTTTAACAAATCATAATTCAACCCAAAGACATACGATTTCCCCTTATAATCCATAATACCAGGATGATTGCCTCTGGTTCTCTCCGTAGGGCGCATAATGTATCCTTTCGTTTTCCATGGTCCTGTAGGACTATCACTCATTGCATACCCTATTCCCTCCGGACAACAGGTAGAAGCAAAAGCCAAATAATAATGTCCATTACGTTTATAAGAACCACGGACCTTCCTGATAATGCTCCGGAGTTTCTTTTAGCTTTACAATATCTCCTGAATATGAAATCATGTCTTCATTTAATTTCACATAATAACAATTGGGATTTCCCCAATACATATAAGCTTGCCCATCCTCATCGATGAACACGGTAGGGTCAATATCATCCCAATGTTCTTTCTGCCATACAAGAGGCTTTCCAAGAGGATCCTTAAATGGTCCATAAGGACTGTCGGAAACAAGCACACCGATTCCATTTCCATGAATCGGACAATACATATAAAACTTACCATTGCGCTCAACTACCTGTTCAGCCCAAGCTCCATTATCACGCTTCACCCAATCAAAGCTCTTGAGAGAAGCAACAACCCCATGATCAGTCCAGTTAACCATATCGGTAGAAGTATACAACAACCAATCCTGCATTTTAAACCCTTCGGCATCATCTTCATCATGCGTCGTATAAAGAAATACCGTATCATTGTATACCATCGGTGCCGGATCGGCAGTATATTTCGTTTGAATAATAGGTCGTTGAGCATTTACATTCAGACAATTCAACAGTCCACAACCACCACACAGTAACAAAATCTTGCTAATATTCATAATATTCAATATTTAAGTTATCAAATTCATTTCACTTTACCCACCTAAAGAATCAAATCTTTTTTATTCATGATTACTTCCGGGTAATCACTACACCTCCATTTTTAGGAATAGAAAGATTCAAAGTCTGTTTCTTGCTGATAAGCTGTTCCTTGACTGAGCCTGCCAGTTTATCATTATCTTCATACAAATTGACGATTTCTCCTGCTGCAAACAAAGTTGAAACATCTATCTTTAATTTAATAGTTTCATCCTGTGCATTAATTCCTGCCACGTACCATTTACCAGCATGTTTACGTGCCATCACAATATATTTTCCAGGATAACCGTCTATAAACTTCACCTCATCCCAAGTAGTAGGCACTTTTTTTCATGAAATCCACGACCCAAACTGGAGCGTCAGTTAGGTTATTAGGTGCCAATGCAAAATGCTGCACCGGACTCTGAAACAATACTGCCGTAGCCAATGCAAATACATCGGACGTAACTCTCAGCCGTCCCCCCGGTTCATTTTTCGCATTATAATATTTGTTCAAAGTACTTCCTCCGAAATCCATACTCCCAATCGTATTACGAACAAACGGATGGATACATGCATTGAATGCTTCTGCATCGCAGCTTCCCTGAGAGAAATTCATGTTTTCACTGGCCAATACCGCTTCACTGGCCGCATAATTAGGATACATACGTTCCCATCCACGCGGAATGGTACATCCATGAAAAATAACCAACAGTCCATAATCGTTTGCGTCAGCTAAAATGTCTTCATAAAGCTGCATGGTGACCTGCTTGTCACTACCTATAAAATCGACCTTAATACCTTTGATACCTATACGTTGCATCCATTTCATTTCTTTCCGACGCTCAATGATATTACTCATTTTTCCACGAGGTCCTTGAGGGGCATCATTCCAGTATCCATTGGAGTTATACCACAAATATAGCCCTACATTTTTTCCTGTTTGGCGTAGGCAGCCAGCTCTTCTATCTTATCATAACCTACCTGTGTATCCCAAAGCGCATCTACCAGCACCGTACGATATCCCATAGCTGCACAAAAATCTACATAACGCTTTTGGTCATCCATATTCATACTGGCATCTCCGGCAATAATCCAGCTCCAAGTTCCACAACCGTATTCTGCGGTATAGTCTTTCGACGGTTCATATAACGGCTCTACCACATCAAACGGTACAGTTGTTTCTACAATAGGAGCCAGTGTAGAACCCAAGGTTATAGTACGCCAAGGAGTCTTACCCGGCAATGCAATTCCCGGAGAAATCGTGCCATTGCCGTTAAATTCACCTTCCTGCGGAAAACCAATGGTATACACCCCATCTTCATGCCCCATCAAACGACTACCGCAATAATAACTGTTTACTCCAGTTTCAGAAATTAAAATCCAACCTTTATCTGAATTTTTAAACAAGCAAGGGAATGTATATCCTTCTCCCCAACCATTTTTTCCCATCGTATCATCTACTGTATATGGAGTTTCATAGCTGGGAGAAGTTCTGGCGAAACCACCCATCGGTCCGCTTTGTGGACATAAGAAAGTAGTCGTACCTTCCGGCATGACAAACCCCGTAGTTTCCTGCTGTATCACACAGCACAAAATATCCTTCTTAGGATAAACGGTATATCTAAAAGCCACGTCATTATTACTTACCCGAAACTCCACATCAAAAGCAGTTCTCCCTTCCTTTGTAAATGGAACGACTACTGATTCAGCCGCATACTCCACCTTACTTTTTTTTTATGTTCGGTAAACGGTAGTTCTTCCGGATAGAGATCTCCTTGATTTCACTACCGAGTGATAAAGAAGATGTAAAATCACCAATAGTAGTCTTCATACCCAACGGAGATTTCTCAATAAAAGTTACTCCATCATAGAATACCTGATAAGAAGGAATTCCACCTTCATCTGACACTACTACCTTCAAACGTCCATCAGGACTCAGCACCTCTTTTTCACTTGCATATAAACTTGTCATACAAATCATCGCAGTAAACGATGACAATAATACACGTTTTATCATAGACATTAGTTTTATTGTTATGTTTCCCTTTTAGTGCAGATAAAACGACTAAAAGGGAAACGTAATATTACACATCATTCTGTAAGCAGGCGCAACATAAAGATTCCACCAGCCACACTATTTTTCTCACTCCTAAACATGACTTCAATCTGATTCTTTCCTTTTACCAAAGTTTCGGGCAATTTATATTCCACATCCACAAACTCTTCCTTGTTCCATTTACCCACGATATTCTCAGTCGCCACGACCGTACCATCGACCACAATTTCAAATTTCCGATTGCCTTGTTCATAACCCCAATAAGTAGCCATAAGGGAAAGAGGCTGTTTGCCGTTGGTAGAAAGTGTATATTTGAAATATCCTCCATTACGAGCATCTCTCCACTTCTTACCTTTCCACATTCCTGTTTCAGAGTTTTCCTTTTTCATCTTATGATCTACTTCCGGTTGCTGTTCACCTACACTTACAGCATCCACCGTACGGGCATCCAACGCCATCAACCGTTTTTCCTCTTCTTGTGTGCGTTTGGTGTACGCACTATATCCATCAGAAGTCATACACAACCAATACATCATATACCGACAGTCATGCAGACGACAGAACGGTTCCAGCACCAGTCCGTCAAACTTCGGGTCATTGAATATGCCTGAAAGTTTATAACGCAATGTATTACCTTTCATCGGTTTCAAGCTGTTCAAATAACCAGTCACAATTTCTTTAGTTCCTATCAAGACCGGAGTTTCACTCAACGGAACCAACTTACCCGAAGCAATGTGTCCCCAACGGCCATCATTCGCAACCAATCCGTCCAAATTTTCTGTACCAACCGATGCCCCCATCAGGATAGGACCACGCATAATGGCCACAAAATCATCTTCTCCTTGAAGGGTTTCCAAACGCATTTTCATGGGCAAGGATACTTCCACCTTATCACCATCTTTCCATTTGCGATCAATGCAGATATAAGACGAACCAGCAACCTTCTCCGAAACATCTACTACCTTACCATTGCATTTTACTTCATACCCTTCTGTAACCCATGCCGGACGTCTTAGCAACAACTTAAAATGACACGACTCTCCACTTTTTAATTTTACTGTAAGTCGAGACGTTTCCTCATCAGGAAAGTTTGTTTCCTGTGTAATCGTGACCTTCTCCTGCTCCCAATTCAGCCGCGAAGAAATGAAAAGATTGACAAACAATGAGTCCGACGAATGAGTATAGATGAACTCACCATATTTCCCGTGATTCTCCATTCCGGTTCCTACACAACACCACATAGCGCTGTTAGGTTTTGAATACACTCGATAATGTGCCGGTCGAGCTGAAGTAAAATATACATAACCACCATGCTTTGGATGCTGTGTAGATAAAATATGATTGTATAACGCCTTTTCATAAAAATCGACGTATACAGCCTTTCCTGTCATCCGGAATAAACCTTCCGTAAGTTTCAGCATATTATATGTATTACATGATTCAGGGCCTTCTCTATCTTCCACATGACTTCTAAAATCATCCATAGATGAAAAATATTCCCTCCGACTATTCCCTCCTAAAGCAAGAGAGCGCTTACATGCCACAATATTCCAAAAGAAATCAGCTGCATACATATATTGATTATCCCCACATACCTCTGCAATACGTTGATATCCGATAACTTTGGGAATCTGTGTATTCGCATGTATATTGTCCAGATTATCCTTATGAGCTACCATACTATCAAATAACCATCTATGAGAAAAACGTTTAGCTGTAGTCAAATATTTTTCTTACCCGTAATCTGGTATGCATCGGCAAAAATTTCATCCATCCCACCAAATTCATTAGCCAGCATCTGTTCCATCTGATTATCCGAAAGTCCTTCTGTAACAGAAACTCCCCAGTCACATAATCTCAAAAACATATCCAACGCTTCCTTATTACCCGTATACATCCAAGCATCCCTCAAACCAGCAAAGATTTTATGTACGTTATACCATGGAGCCCAATATTTCCAAATTGACTCTACTTTCCCGTTTTTAATATCTGCCCATAGTTCTTTTCCATTAGGAACACCTCCAATATAACCGTCACCATTACTTTCCTGACAACGTTTCAATCCACCTAACATGTATTCCATCCGCTTCCTGCATTCTTCATTGCCGGTCGCGGCATAATTCATAGCCATAGCCGATAAGTAGTGTCCACCTACATGTCCGTCAAGCCCTGCCCAATTAGGAAATGGCTCCGCTTTTAAGGGTAACCCTGCTTCTTTAAGAAATGGAGCCAGAAGCCGGTCTACATCATATTCCATCAGCACCTTGAGATTTAATTCCTGTGCATGTTTAAACGGTCCGTCAAGTAACTCCACATCGCCTAAAGGAAAAGTATTCTTATATAATCTATCTTGAGCCTGGATATCAGGAGAAATGCCATTCAACATCATCAAAAGTATTCCTCCTGCAATAAAATTCATTCTCATAGTCACAATCTTTATTAAAGTATACAATGCGCTATTCTTTATTTCTTAATGTGTTTATAATTAAAGAAGTCGATATCAACAAAACCACCCAGACTCTTTGTCGCATAATTAAACAAAGCAAACTTAGTGCCCATAAAGAAACGACGATAATCAAAAATCATCTTAAAATCAGTTCCGATTTTCTTCCAGTCTTTATTATCGTAACTATAATAGAATGAAACTATATCCTTATTCAATCTGAAGTCCCCATCCAAACGAAGGTATATCACATCCGATGTTAATTCCACCTTTTGAATTTCATTTCGATCAATGCCTGTTACAGACTTATTTTTATCATCCAATTTGACACTTTCTGTTTTCATAGTCAAATACTTCTGGCTTTCTTGACAAGTGACAGCTAAAATTCCAGCATCTCCATTAAATGCACTCAATCCGGCCACATCACCGTCCTTCATGCCCGAAAGGTCCATACAAACCACTCCAGAACATTTCGGCCCTTCCATACGTTGAGTTAAAGTATTAGGTGCCACAAACAAATTATCCACAACTCGTCCGGTCGTCAGCCGTAAATATCCCTTACGTGCATTCAATGACCAACATTCATTCATCGGATTATGATTCCACTGCCAGTTTAATTTTAGCTTTTCGCCACTAAAATCATCACTCACTACCAATCCTTCAGAAGAATATCCTTGTACAGGCTTAGACATTGTAGCCGGCACATGTCCATTTTCATCTCCTAACATCGGCCAGCCGTCTACCCATCGACAAGGCATCACAGTCAACACACGACCTACCCCATTACGATCCTGAAAAATAACTCCATACCAATTTCCTTTTCCATCATCTACAATCGTACCTTGTGCCACGTACGGAAAACCAGCAAATGCATCTTCCAATATCACCTTTTTCTCATAAGGACCGGTAATTTTATCTGCCCGGTAACATACTTGTCTGCGTTTACCTCCTCGAGGCCATGAAATCATCAGCAAATAATACTTCCCATCGTGTTTTATCACCCTACTACCTTCCAGTAAAGCATTTTCCTCTTTATCTCTTTCGAATATCTTCATATCCACACCTCCCGGCATGACATCACTCAAATCCGGCTTCAGTTCACGCAACTGTCCGGTACCATAAAAGATATAAGCTTTCCCATCGTCATCAAAAAACAAAGACGCATCATGAAAATGAGGAATACGTGACGACAATGTCCATCCCTTTTTAGGGTCAGAAGTAGTATACACATATCCTTTGTAAGGGGTGTCATTCGGAGAAAAATAAGCATAATATGTTCCATTATGGTAACGCAAAGAAGTAGCCCACTGGCCACGTCCATATACAGTTCCTTCTTTCAAGTCATAATTCGGTTTATCATCCAACCGATCATACAGATAACTTACTATTTCCCAGTTGACCAAATCTTTTGAGTGCATGATCGGCGCTCCCGGAACCAAATGCATGGTTGTACTCACCATATAAAAGTCATCCCCTACACGTATCACATCCGGATCAGGAACATCTGCCAAAATACAGGATTAGAGAAAGTTCCATCTCCATTGTCACCACACTGGGCATTGACTACGTCAGGGTACACGCCTCCCATAGCCATTAACAGACAAGCTAGCAAAAAGTGTTTTTTCATGATTTTATTCTATTACAAATGATTAATTCTGTTAATTCTTTACTTTGCATACACGACATACCGCTTTCCCGGTTCTGTTTTCAAGTCATATTCATAGATTCTCTTTAGTTCAGGCTTTTCCGGATTCGAGAGTTTCTTCGATATTAAAGGTGAAGCAACTTCAGCCTGACAAAGTAATTCATTCGGACAATCCCCTGAAGCACGCTTCAAACCTTTGCCTTTCAAAGGAATATACGACCGTAAACGTATAGTTCCACCTATCCGCGAATAAATTACAGCCTTGGTAAGATGCACATTTTTCCAATCCATATCTACAACAAAACCTCCTCGTGCTACCAAGCCTTTTACATTTCCATCCTGCCATTCATCAGGTACGGCTGGAAGTAAATGCACTGCACCATCATGACTCTGCAAAAGCATTTCTGCCACTCCTGCTGTAAAGCCAAAATTTCCATCTATCTGAAAAGGTGGATGTGCATCAAACATATTGGGATACGTACGCCCTAAAGGATACTTACCTGCCAGACTGTCGCAAGGTAACAATGAAAGCATATTCCGAATGATATTATACGCATGATTTCCATCCAGCATACGTGCCCAGAAATTAATTTTCCAACCAATACTCCAGCCCGTAGCCATATCACCTCTTTGCAGCAATGTATTTTTAGCAGCCTGAAATAATTCTGGATGCCGGTAAGGAGAAATCTGATTACTTGGATACAGTCCATACAAGTGAGATATATGACGATGCTGGTCTTTCGGGTCATCCACATCTTCCAGCCATTCCTGAAGCTGATTATATTGTCCTATTTGCATAGGAGGCAACTGACTTATCAGAGACTGAAGAGAATCACAATATGCCTTGCTATCCCCTATAATCCGTGCAGCACGAAGAGTATTGCTCAATACATCAAAAGCTATTTGGTTATCCATCGTGCAACCGGGTACAATTGATACTCCGTTCGGTCCATGTTCCGGAGAGACAGAAGGGGCAGTCACTCTCCAACCATACCGAGGATGCTTAGTCATAAATGACAAGAGGAAATCAGCCGTACCTTTCAACACAGGATAATATTCACGAAGAAAATTCTTATCACCCGAATATAAATAATGCTGCCAAAGATGTTGAGCTACCCAGGCTCCTCCATTAGGCCACATACCCGCATCGGCAAAATCCACCGGTCCGGAAGCCCGCCAGATATCCGTGTTATGATGTGCCACCCATCCTTTGGCTCCATATAACACACGAGCTGCTTCTTTACCTGTTACGGAAAGTTCATGCGCCATCTGAAAAAATGGCACATGAGTTTCCGACAAGTTAGTCACCTCTGCCGGCCAGTAATTCATCTCCGCATTGATATTAATTGTGTACTTACTATCCCAGGGTGCATATAAATCCTTATTCCATATTCCCTGAAGATTAGCCGGCTGACTGCCTGGCTGCGAGGACGAAATCAACAAATAGCGCCCATACTGAAACATCAACGCAGCCAGTGAACAATCTTTTACCTTATTGAATTCGTTAATACGTACATTCGTTTCCTTCTTTGAAAATTCCGAAGATGGCAAATGTAAAGCCACTCTTCCAAATTGCGCAGAATAAATCGCCTTATGCTCGTCGTACAACTTTTTATTCTGTTTATCCCATGCCCCTTCAATGGCACAGCGTGCTTTAGCGTATGCATCTCCCGACACATCCTGATAATTCACAAAATTAGTTGCCGCACTGAGAAAAACGGTAGCCGAAGATGCACCTCTGACAGACAAGCGTCCATCTTTACATTCTATTTTTCCATCCGATTTCACACGCATCATAACCACTGCATGAAGTGCAGCTGGAATACCTTCATGCTCTGCTCCGTTACATTTCATTATAAGATAGTCTCCTTCGCTCTTTACCTCTGAAGTCAGCGGACAAGTATATCTCAAATCCACATCCAATTTCTTATTACCTTTATCTGTCGCCATTTCTACAACCATGACGTTATCAGAAAAAGACGTAAATACCCGACGGTATATTCCACACCATCACACCGAAAACGTACTGAAGCCGTGGCATCTTCTAAATTCAAATCACGATAATAAGAATCAACCTTTCCCTCACAATTGAAATCCATCAAAAGACTCCCCAATGTCAAATAACGCATTCCATGATGCGATGTCATAAATTTTTCATCCAACAGCGTTCTGGCTTCCAAATTTTTATTCTCAAATATAAGCCGTCTTACCTCATCCAGATAGCCTGAAGCACCAGCTCTGTTATTGCTATATGGACCGCCGGCCCAGAATGTTTCTTCATTCAGTTGGATTTCTTCGTGATTTATTCCACCAAACACCATTCCTCCAAATGTGAATTACCTACGGGCAATGCTTCCCACCAATACGTGCCGGAGCAGAATACCACAACTTCAAATCCCCTGCACTATTGGCAAACACACCAAGAATCGAAGTCGCCAGAAACACACATACGTACAGAAATTTCTTCATAGATGCCTATTCTTACAGTGATTATTTACTGAATGTTCCTGAAACAAAAGGCAGACACAAATATAAAGCAGAATGCCAATATTCCCAATCGTGTCCACCGTCTCTTACCCTAAACTGACACGGTATTCCCGCTTTGCGCATGGCTTGAAAGAACTCGATATTTCGGTCAAGCAAGAAATCGTCATCTCCACAATCCACAAACCATCTCACTGATTTCAGTGTCTGAATCGTACCTGCATCTGCATTCGTCACACGCTTGATACAGCTCCTTTCTATCACAGCTCGTGTCAAAATAGCCAGCTTGCTGTCCGGATTATCAAAACGGGCTGCTCCTTCTTCCGGAATTGACATCAGCGCACTCATCGCATACACCGAAGCAAACTTATCTGCATGCCACAACCCATAGCCGGTAGCTCCTCCGCCTCCCATGGATAATCCGGCTACTGCACGATTCTCTTTATCCCCAATAACGTGATATTTATTTTCTACATAAGGCAGGAATTCCTCAAAAAAGAAATCTTCATAAAGCCAGCCAGGCATATTAAAGAAACCATTCCATATTTCCTTGTAAATATCACCACCAGCATCAGGCATCACAATAATCATCTCACGAGCTTCCTGTGAATATATCAAACGGTCGGCCACCTCCTGCACATGTCCGCGCCATACCCAGTCTTGATTAGTTTGCGACATTCCATGAAAAAGATAAAAGTACTGGATATTTTTTTCCCAGAACTTCTCCATAAGATGGAGGAAGATACACCGAGCATGTTCTTTCTGCATTTAACTTTTTACTAAAGATTGTATCATTTACGACTCTGCTACGCGAAAATAACGATACGGGTATAAAGCATAAAACCCATAAAGCAATAAAAAAAAAGAATGTTTATCCATAGACTTAAAATTTAATCCATACAAAAATACGCACCAAGCATACAAATTACAATAAATTACGTTACCAGGACTTTCGTTCACGTTACACATAAGCGATATTGCATTTACAAAACGTACATTTTACATATACTCATATTACATTCTCATTTATATCAAACTAATAAACAAGAAATTACATAATCACGTATCTTATCGAAAAGAAAACAGTATCTCGTAACATAAGAATAAAAGATATGCAACATGCCGTCACACATACCCCACACAAAACAAGTAAATTTGCCAATGAAAGATTACATAAATACTTCATTTAACCAACACAATCATTCAATTATTTACAACTAATTATTTAATCATGAAAAATCAATTTAAATTACTCACATTGGGAACACTAAGCCTCATCGCTGCCTCGTGTGGAAACAAGGTAACGATGCCCGATCCGGGTACTCCTGTGTTCACACAATTCAC
>ENA-OQBJ01000709-OQBJ01000709.1-human-gut-metagenome-genome-assembly--contig:-NODE-709-length-16325-cov-2.834424_pt1 | contig 16325 bp, 25 predicted proteins | sample MGYA00242743_ERZ504545 | MGnify/ENA primary metagenome ERZ504545 (study PRJEB26092, sample SAMD00036252) | human gut metagenome | host: Homo sapiens | study: EMG produced TPA metagenomics assembly of...
TCAAAGGGCTATGGAGATTTTCATCCATAGCCTTTTTTCGTTTTCCCGCCTGCAAATCCAAGAAGAAGGGAAGGAATATATTGGAACCGGCAGAGTATATGAGAAAAGCCCTGGAACTGGCGAAATCAGCTCTGGGTTATACATCACCAAATCCGGCTGTCGGCTGCGTTATCGTAAAAGATGGCGAAATCGTCGGCACCGGCTATCACCATAAGGCCGGCACCCCGCATGCCGAAGTATGGGCCTGAGAGAGGCCGGTGAAAAGGCTAAAGGGGCAACGGTTTACGTGACCCTCGAACCTTGTGCCCATTACGGCCGGACGCCTCCTTGCGCTCGGACGTTGGCCGAAAAAGGCGTCGGTAAGGTCGTCATGGCCATGCTCGACCCCAATCCCCGCGTCTCCGGTAAGGGCGCGGCCATCCTTCGCAAGGCCGGCATCGCAGTGGAAGTCGGTTTGTTGTCGAAGGAAGCGGCTCAGCTCAACGAAGTGTTTATCAAGAACATGATGGTCCAAAAGCCATTCATTGCCGTTAAACTGGCCCAAAGCCTCGACGGCCGCACGGCGTCGCGGACGGGCAATTCCAAATGGATTACCAACGAATGGGCCCGAAATTACGGTCACTACCTGCGCTCCATTTACGACGGCATTTTAGTCGGTATCAATACGGTCTTGGCGGATAACCCGCTCTTGACCTGCCGTATCGAACGAGAAGGGCAGCCGGCACCGCACCAACCGGTGCGCATCGTCCTCGATGCCAAGGGACGGACGCCGCTGAAATCCCTGGTCGTAACCGATAAGACGACGCCGACCATCATCATGACGACGTCAGCCTGCCCCGTTGAAAAGATGAAGGCCTTGAAAACGCCGGCGTCCGGGTTATCTTGGCGCCCCTTCAGGACAATCAGTCCATTAATCTTCCGGAAGCGCTGAAATTCCTCCATGAAGAAGGACTGACCAGCATCCTCGTCGAAGGGGGCAGTACCGTTCAGGGCAGTTTCTTTGATGCCCGTCTCGTCGACAAGGTCTACGCCTTCATGGGCGACAAGGTCATCGGTGGTGTCGGTGCCCTGCCGTCGGTCGGCGGCTATGGCGTCGATGAGCTCGATGAATGCCTGCCGCTGGTCTACGATTCCGTAGAGCTTCATGAAAATAACGTATTGCTTACGGCATATAATGCCAATAGGGAGGGTGCCTATGTTCACTGGCATCATTGAAGAATTAGGTCTATTGCCCATATGGACCGCCATCCCGACTCCATTCGGCTGACGATTGCGGCTCATAAAGTATTAGAAGGGACGCAGCTTGGCGACAGCATTGCCGTCAACGGCGTCTGCCTGACCGTGACCGATCTGACGGACTCGACCTTTTCGGCCGACGTCATGCATGAAACGATGCGTCGCTCGTCGTTCAGCACCATCAAGAGCGGTTCTAAGGTCAATTTGGAACGGGCCATGCAGGTCGCGGACGGCTCGGCGGTCACATCGTCAGCGGCCACATCGATGGCATCGGCCACGTCGCCCGCATTGCCAATGACGGCATTGCCCGGGTCATCACCATTTCCATTCCCAAGGACATGGAAATCTTCATCGTCGAAAAAGGGTCGATCACCATCGACGGCATCAGCTTGACCGTCGTTTCCGTCGGCAACAGTCAGTTCTCCGTTTCCATTATTCCCCATACGATGGCCAATACGACCCTCATGGATAAACATCCCGGCGCCATCGTCAATTTGGAAACAGACGTCATCGGGAAATACGTCCATCGCTTCACAGTCGGTTCGCCGCAGGCCTCATCGGGTCTGACCTTGGACAAACTGCTGGAAAATGGATTTTAACATCAAATATAATTTAGAATAGGAGTGTTGTTATTATGGCACACATTAAAGAAGGTCAATTAATCGGTTCTGGTGCGAAGTTTGGTATTGTCGTCGCTCGTTTCAATGAATTTATTTGCAGCAAATTGCTCGGCGGCGCCTACGATGCTCTCCATCGTCACGGCGTCAACGATGATGATATTACGACGGCTTGGGTTCCGGGCGCTTTTGAAATCCCGCTGATCGCTCAGAAAATGGCAGAATCGGGTAAATACGACGCCGTCATTTGCCTCGGTGCCGTCATCCGCGGTGCGACCAGCCATTACGACCTCGTTTGCGGCGAATCGGCCAAAGGCATTGCCCAGGCATCACTGAAAACGGGCGTACCCATCATGTTCGGCATCATTACGACGGAAAACATCGAACAGGCCATCGAACGGGCCGGTACAAAAGCCGGTAACAAAGGCTTCGACGTCGCTGCCGGTGCCATCGAAATGGTCAACCTCATCAAAAACTTATAATCCTCGGGAGAATACCCGCTTGAAACAGGCTGTCTTACCTATCGGTAGGGCGGCCTGTTTCTGTTTCTAAGCAATTATGCAGCCTGCTTGCGAAGTCGGAGAATCTTTGTTATAGTGAAACGAGAAAAAATGTTTGCCGGGAGATGAGGAGTGCCATGATTGTCGACAGCCGAAATGAACAGCCTGTACAGCGCGTAAAAGACTTGGTGCTGCAGTATTTTGAGGGACGAAATGTGCGCATCTATCTCTTCGGTTCGTGGGCCCGGGGAGAACAGAAGCGGAGTTCTGATATCGATATAGCCATAGAGAGCCGGGACGATATTTCTTATGAACTTACACTGCTGCGGGAAAGACTGGAAGAATCCACGATTTCCCGTCAAGTGGATGTCGTGGATATGCATCATGCCGGGGCCGCCTTGTGCCGGCGCATCCGACGGGAGGGAATCTTATGGAAAGACTTACAGAGCGGTATCGATTAGCATCAGGGCTTTCGGGAAATTTCATGAATTAGCGATTCGTGATACTTTGAGTGAGATTGAACGGGATGCCCTCATTCAGCGATTTGAATTTTCTTTTGAACTGATTTGGAAATGTGCCAAGGAATATCTGTATGTCCAGGACGGCATCGATGCTGCGTCACCGAAAAAAGTAATCCGGGCCTGTCGGGAAATAGGCCTTTTAGATGAAGCTGAAACGGAACAGGCCTTGAAAATGGTCGATGATCGGAATCTGACGACCCATACGTATGATGAGACTTTCGTCGAAAGTTTGATTAGCCGCTTTCCGGTATATGACAAGGTCATGCATTCCTGGTTAGAGAAGCTGAAATAGCATCTGAAATGGATGGGAAAAATTAATAAAATGGGGTGATGCAGGGGCCACGCTGTTCTTTGTACAGTCGGCTCCTTTCTGTACTTTACAAGCTGGATGTGATACAATGTTACAAGCCTAAGTATACCGAGAGAATGACCCTATTTTGAAGAAAAGAGGACGCAGCTCGTGAGTTCATTAGCCATTTTAATTTTGACGAAGAATGAAGAAGACAATATTGTCGACGTTGTTAAGAATGCAAAAAATGTACCGATGACGTTATTATCATCGATTCAGGCAGTACCGATAAGACGGTGACACTTGCCGAAGGGCAGGGGCTACCGTCTGTTTTCGCGCCTGGACCGATGATTTTTCAGCTCAGCGCAACTTTGCCCTTGAGCAGACGACGGCCGACTGGGTGTTGTACCTCGATGCCGATGAACGCTTGAATGATGAGCTTGTCGACGCCGTCAAAGACGTCTTGGCCAATGATCCTTTGACCCATCAATATACGATGGAGCGCAAATCCGTTGCTTTCGGGACGACCTTTAATCACGGTGTATTGAAGCCTGATTACGTAGGCCGCCTCTTTCCACGGACGACGGTTACCTGGGTCAATAAAGTGCATGAACATCCGGAATGTGACTTACCGTCTCAACGGCTGGCCGGTCACTTAGAACACTATACCTATAAAAATTGGCACCACTGGGAAGGAAAGCTCTGCCAATATACGACCATCTGGGCCGAAGATGCGTATAAGCGAGGGAAACGGATTTCCTTGTCGGGCATTTTTTTCCACAGTTTAGGCGGCTTCTTTAAGATGTTCGTATCGCGGGCCGGCTTTTTAGATGGCTGGATGGGAACCTATATGTGCTTCAATCACTTCTTTTACACGATGCTGAAATATCTGAAATTATACGAATTGCAAAGAGCGGAGAAAAAATAATGCGGGTAGCTATTTTAGAAACAGTGAAGACCCAAGGCGGGTTTGAACAGGAATTCGACCGGCTGATCATCGATGAGCTGAAGAAAGAAGGCCATGAGCCGGTCTTATATCTGCCGGAAAACAGCAGCTTGCCCGTTGACTTTGGGATTCCTATTGAATATATGAGCGGCGGTGAAATCGTCGATTATGAAGGCGCAGGAAAACTCAAAAAGATATGGCTGTCGATCCAGCGGGAACGGCGCCGTGTCCGTTGGTTTGATGCGGCTTATGAAAAGGCCTGCCGCCATGAAGTGGACGCCATTGTACTGACGACGGCGACGTATCGGTATTTGCGGTCCCTTCATAAGAGTAAGTTAAAAGATAGTCCCGTGCCGGTCATCTTCATTTTCTTGGGTGTCAATCCCCAAGAAAAGCCGAAATTCCTGAAACAGGCCCGGCGCTGTGAAGCCTATAAAAATATCAAGTTAAAAATTACGAGCCTGCGAAATGATTTTAAGGACGATCACGTCGCTAAGATTGAAATCATCCCGCCGCCGGTTCTCCTTCCTGAAGGGGTTCCGGTGACGGCAGACCTTTCGTATCGAGAACCGGTCCGCATCGGATTTTTCGGTCACTACCGCAAGGGTGAAAAAGACATCGACGGCATTATCCAGGCCTTTTTAGACAGTCATTTGCAGGGGAAGGCGGAACTTGTCGTCCAGGCGGCTCCGACTGGTCCCGATGATGCTGCCGATATGGAGCGGATCATGAACAAATATGGCAGCGAGCCCGCCGTCCGCTTTATAAAAGGAAAGGTATTGGGCAAAGCCTGGTATGACTTGCTGCAAAGCGTGGACGTCTTGTTCCTGCCTTACAGTAATGAACGGTATCTGTATAATTGGAGCGCCGTCTATTTCAATGCCTTGGCCCTATATAAGCCGGTCTTGGCCACGGCCGTCTTGAACCCGGAGATTCTTCGGAGCTATACGGTCGGTCAGGAAGTGGACTTACAAGACCTGGGACACCTTCGTCAGCAGTTGGGACAATTTTTGCAGTCCTACGAACAGATGCTGCCGACGTATGAAGCGGAATTAAAACTTGTCAATCATGATTTCAGTACCACCATGTTTTTAAAGAACATCTTGAAATAAAAAAGTCTACTATGTGGAATACGGAAAAGGATTTTGAAGATGCTAGTACTATTTTTGGTCTATGCGATAAATGGTAGTGTCTGGGTTTTGCAGCACTTATCGTGATCAAGGATACTTCACAGTTATGAAGGAGGAGTAACAGGTGTTTGAACAGTTTTTTTTAGCAGTTCAACAAGATATTAAGCTATGGATTTTTTTTCCGATTTTATGTGCTGTATTTCGGGCTATCTTCATTTATGTCCATAATCCGTATCCGGGCTTTGCTGGCAAGCGAAATGCCTTGTGGGAATGTTTTCGCTTCGGTTTTTGGTGGGGCATGGATTTAAATGCCTATGTCTTCGTCGTTTCGCTGGTGCTCGTTACCCTGCCGGGCCTTTTTATCGGCTTCTGGAGTCAGCACGGCGACCTGATTCGTGTCTTGCTCGGTATGGTTTACAGCGTCGTCCTGTATGTGGCCTTCGTTGGGAAAATGATTTTTTATGCCCAGTTTCACGATATTTTTAATAATATCATTTTCCTCGGTGAAAAAGCGGAGAAAAACAATCTCATCGACATCTTTTTTCACCAGTACAATGGGGCCCGAAAATTGGCCTTGCTCATTCCTTATGTCGCCATCGTCTTTTTTATCCTCCAAAGCATGATGGATACTCCGGTTATTCCCTATCCGCCCATTAGCGGCTGGCATTACTATCTTTTCAATGTGTCCGTCTTCTTATTTTTGGTCGGGGCTTTTTACTTTTTCCGCTACGGCGGTACCTTTTGGCACGATAATAAACCGGAATGGGATACGATTCCGGCGATTGTCAAGAGCGATCCCTTTCTGTCCAAAGCCACCGTTGACGATTTAATTGCCTTAAAGATGCTGGGGCATCGCCGCATAAAAGAACGCTTGCAACGAAGCCCGGCAGAAAACCTGGCGCTCGTAAAGCCCTTTATTGAACAAAAAGGAGGCACCATAGACTCGTTTAACGATGCCTTGAAGGCCATCAGTCACCAGGCTAAGGGGCCGAAAATCAAACGCCCTTCCCATATTTTTTTGGTTGTCGGCGAAAGTTATTCTCAGCCTTATTTTGATCCGGCTTTTGCGACCTTCATATTGCCGATGAAGGGAAGAAACTGATGAATGACGTCCATACGGCGTCTATTCATACTGCCTTATCCAGTGGTATCATTTCTCGTCCGTCTATCGTGGGCTCATGCTGGGCATCTTTGATGCCGGGTTCGAATTGAATGAACGGGAATCCTTTTGGCAGGGGACACTGCGACGTCGCTGCCGATACAGCTGCGTAAATTGGGCTATGAAACGAACTATTGGTACGGCGGCAGCTTATCCCATGGGAATTTCAACCATTTTGCGCCAGCCTGCGGTTTTAATCATTCCTATTCCGGCACCGACATCTGCGGCGCCAAAGCGCCTCGCTCCTGGGTCGGCGTCTATGACCACGTTTTTCTGAACAAGGTGGCCGACATGATTCAAGAGCGCAGCGACGATGTGCCCCAGTTCCACTTTGTCTATACGACTTCAAACCACGGGCCCTATAAGATGCCTTTGAAAGATTTAGGCTTTGATGCCAAAAAAATCATGAATGTCCAGCCCGATGTATTGAAGGAGAAAATCATTCAGAAAGCACTGGGAACCTTCTGGTACGCTGACCGAGCCATCAATGATTTTATTCAAAAGATGAAAGAAGCCTATCCGGACAGCCTGTTCATCGTCACCGGTGACCACGCTATAAGTGCCGGAATTACAGCATACATCCTTCATGAGAAGAGAATATACTTTCCGGGAACTTCATTCGCCGGTCCTCATGTTCCATCATCGAGAACTCGATAAAGACTCGTTAGCCGGCAATCGCATCGGAAGCCACATGAATATATTGCCGACCCTTTTTGAACTCATTGCGCCGGCGGGATTCACTTATTATTCACTGTTTGAATCGTTAATCGAATCCGTCACGTCCTGCGTTACGCCCCATCATTGGGTAACGATGGATTCTATCGGTGGCTGCGGCGAAACGTATTATCAGTCATTGACGGCAACATCCGGTGCCGAAGTCTTACACGGTGAGGCCCCATACGAAGATATCTGCGCTGCTGAAAAAAGTTTGACTGCGTACTTACTGCAGCGGCCTGAATTATTACGGCCCGTTGATACCTGGCTTTGATAGGTATAACTCGGCCAGAGTGGAGAATTGGTTATGGCTTATTGGCGAACATTTCAACAAAATTACCTTCCGTATATCCCGATTTTTTTATTGGCCCTCAGCTGTGGTGCCGGGTCGGGGACATTGATGACGACCTCTTTTTTTGACTCATTTGATTGTTTGCAAAAAAGAGGGAATCCCTATTATGGGGACACTGTGGAAAAAAACTGTTGTTTGGCAGACTGTGCTTGCCATTGCTATATTTTTTGGTACGGCGGCGATTACTATTCCTTTTAATGGCGGTAATCCTGCGGCTCTTTTTAAGTATATTGAGCGCCTGGTACCCCTTGTGTTAGCCGTTCTGATGGCCCGGCCGGGCAAGGGGACTTTTCCGGCTGTCTGGCTCGGGATTTCCCTGTCTATTATATGGCAGTTGGGATTGGTCGCGGCTCAACCGACTTGGCAAGACAATCGCTTGTTTGGACCTTATACCAGCCCCAATGCCTTAGGAAGCATACTGTTGACGCTACTTCCCGTCGTATTATTTGGCGTCATTCGCTACCGTTCTCTTTGGCCAAAGACGTCTTTCTTCTTGGCTTTAGTTTGTATTACGGCTTTCGTCGTTCTCCTTTGTACGGGATCGCGAAATGCTTATTTTGCCTTTTTTATCGTCTTTTTAGCCTTCTGGTGTTCTGCTATTTAGGGCGGGAATGGTTAGCCTTAAAAGTAATGGCTTGCCTCCTCGTTCTGTCTTGTTTGGTTCTCGGTGTGGCAGCACCTCAATTCATTTCTGACCGCCTCCATCGTGATATCAGTCAGGATGGTCGCGTCTATTTGACCGAAGTTGCTGTTCAACTTATTGAGGAAAAGCCTTACATCGGTATTGGTCTTGGACGTTGGGGGAAAGTTTATCATGAACGTTTTGAAGCGCAGAATCCCTTCCATGAAAAAAATATCCAGTCACCGCACAACATTTATTTACAAACTTGGAATGAAACGGGGATTGTCGGCCTGAGCGGCTTTTTAATCCTCATTTTATTCCAGCTAAAAGTATTCGTGAGCTCGCTCAGGGCTTACTATCGAAAACAGGGTCCGGGATTCCCCTGGCTGGCTGGCTTTTTCCTGCCGATTTTGGCCATTTATCTCTTCGGCCTGTTTGACTATGATTTCTTTAATCGTCAGACAATGCATCTCTATTGGTTTTTCTGGGGGATGACGATTTATAGTTGGGCCCATTACAAAAAGGAGACGAACCTTTTATGAAGCCTTCGTTGAGCATTATCATGCCGGTTTACAATAATGAATGCTATGTCCGGGCGAGCCTGCAAAGTGTATTGAACCAGACGTATCACGATATGGAAGTTATCGTCGTCGATGATGGTTCAAGTGACCATAGTCTGGCTATCTGTCAGGAGATAGCCGCATTGGATGATCGTGTATCTGTCATCCATAAAGAAAATGGCGGTGTCAGCTCGGCCCGAAATCGAGGCCTTGAAGCAGCACAAGGACGCTACATCGCCTTCATCGACAGTGATGATCTCATCGATGCCAAGATGTATGAAGTCATGATTGCTGTCTTAGAAAGAGAGAAGGCCGACCTTGTTAATTGTGGGGTCATAAAAGAATGTTCATACGAGGATATCCTTTATGAAATAGGGACCGTCGAAGTCAGTGGCTTGCCTTTGAATTACCTGTCGAAAAAGGAATGTTTCATTGACAGCACATGGAACAAAGTCTATCGTCGTGAGCTCATTGGTGATACACGGTTCAATGAAAATATATCTTATTCAGAAGATAAGCTGTTTGTAACGGAAATCATATTGAAGGCGAGGACCATGGCTTTTGTTTCCAATGTCTTTTACCATTATATCCAGCATAAAGACAGCTTATCTTGGAAAGATACGGAAGATGTTTGGCTTGGAAATTTTAAAGTCCATCAGCGAATTTTTGAGCGGATGGAGGAAGACGGCATTATGGGAGCCGTCTTAGACAGTGCTTTTCGAGGATATGCTCGCTCCATTATCGCACTTTTGCGCTATGACATTAAATATCGTCGTGAAGAAGCTTATAATCAGACTTTAAATGAATATAGGACGGTATTAACACGTTTCCTTAAAGATACACCCATGCCATTAGGGAAAAAGCTGGAATACCTTACCTATACGACGTCTTATGGTCTGGCTTCCTTGGTGCACTATTATCCTAAACGATTGTGGTAATAATGGGAAAATAAATCGTATATTTTGCATTTTTATGATGTGCGAGGAGTATTTTCCTATAGGGATTCGTAAAAAATGTTTAGACAGTACGGCGAAGGAATAGTCTGCTTTTTAGAGTATGATGATATGGCCAATTACTATGTTGAGGCCATTTTTTTCTTTTCAAGCTGTATTTAATCAAATGTTTTTCACCGAGTGGATGTTTCTTTTGGCTCGGTCTTGCCATTTTAGTGACGGGAAGACCGGCTATCTGCATTTTCTTTAGCGTACTGTCGACAAGATACTTATATTTGACCCAATTATTGAAGGCCGATACAATGACATGAGAAAATAGGGTTGGTACTGGATAATGGTTTGTAGTTTTTTTTAAAATTTTTATAGTATAATAACGAAGATTAGAAGTATAGAAACTGCTGGGGCTTCTTATAGGGAAATCGTTTTTGACTACTCTTTTACGTCCTGGCCTAACGAGTGAATCTCAAGTATCATGCGAGGAATGTATTTATGAAAAATTTTGAAGAGAACTTTTTTAAAGAAGATAACTTTATTCAATCGATGGTTGATTATAATTACGCCAACTCAACGGCTAAAAATTACCATATTTGTTATAATGTTAATGATGCATTTATATACATCATGGGAGCATCCATTATTTCCGTATTAGAAAATAATAAAGGCATATCATTTCCTTTCACATTTTTACGGATGGGTGTAGTCAGGAAAATATGGAAAAACTTAAAATGCTGGCAGAACAGTATAAATGCCGGTGTATTGTATATGTACTGAATATGGAGCCTTTTGCGGACTTTCATATTAAGGTGGAGCGTTTTTCCAGGATAACCTATGCACGTCTTTATATGCCTAAAATCTTAAAAAATATACCGACAGGTATATTTATTTAGATGCTGATACAATGTGCATCTCTTCCTTACAGCCATTATGGAACCTGAATTTATCCAGTCCCATGGGTGCTGTGTCTGAGCGGGACTCTGCTATCGAGTATCGAGCCGGATACTTAAAACTGCAGAATGGGAAGTATTTTAATGATGGCGTTATGTTGGTGAATATCCCTTTATGGGAAGACAAGGGCGTTACGGAACTTTGCTTTTCCTATCAGTGTGAACCACGAAAACGTTTTTTTAGGACAGAGTCAGGACGTATTGAATTTAGTCTTTGATGGAAATAATGATTTCTTGCCCAGTAAATATAATGTTTATGACGGCGGTGAGTTTGATAAGGCGATAGCGTCATCGTTCATTGGACGGGGAGACGTAAGCCGTGGCAAATGGTCTTGTCTGATTTTGATAGAAAATGGAGAGAATATAACAGGTTGTCTCCATGGACTACCCTCACTAATCTGCTGCCCATTAAGAAGGCGTCCAATTATCATGACTTTAAATATTGGGGTATGTATTACAAATGGCATGGTAATTATGCCAAATATATACAGGGAATGTTTTGGTACGCTATTCTCCGAGTTTGTTATAAATGTGGAATAAATAATTAATTGCTTATGAACTGGTGGTTGATGTAAATGAAAATTGCTGTTGCCGGAACGGGATATGTTGGACTTTCAAATGGAGTATTGCTGGCTCAGAATCATGAAGTGGTAGCGCTTGATATTGTGCCGGAAAAAGTGAAAATGCTAAATGATGCAGTTTCACCTATTATCGATGCTGATATTTCGGCTTTTTTGCAGCGTGGGGATTTGCACTTTAAGGCCACTCTCGATGCTAAAGAAGCTTTTACGGGGGCTGATTTTGTCATTATTTCGACGCCGACCAATTACGATCCTAAGCGGAACTTCTTTGATACGTCGTCGGTAGAAACGGTCATCGAAGAGGTCTTGTCTATCAATCCGAAGGCCGTCATGGTCATCAAGTCGACGGTCCCTGTCGGCTATACGAAGCAAATCAAGGCCAAGTATCAGACCGAGAATATTATGTTCTCGCCGGAATTTTTGCGGGAAGGGAAAGCCCTCTACGATAATCTCCACCCGTCGCGCATCGTCGTCGGCGAAGTGTCGGATCGGGCCAAGACCTTTGCCAACCTCTTGGTTGAAGGCGCCGTCAAGGAGGATATCCCCGTCTTATTTACGGGTTCTACGGAAGCCGAAGCCATAAAACTCTTTGCCAATACGTATTTGGCTCTGCGGGTCGCCTATTTTAATGAACTCGACTCCTATGCTGAAATGCGCGGTCTCAGTACCCAGGAAATCATCAAAGGGGTTTGCCTCGATCCGCGAATCGGCGATTTCTATAACAATCCGTCTTTTGGGTATGGTGGCTACTGCCTGCCCAAGGATACGAAACAGCTTCTGGCCAACTATCAGGACGTGCCGCAGAACTTGATTTCTGCTATCGTTGCGGCGAACCGGACGCGGAAAGACCATATCTCTGATATGATCATTGCTCAAAATCCCCGTATCGTCGGCGTTTATCGTCTGACGATGAAGAGTCACTCGGACAACTTCCGGGCCTCAGCCATCCAGGCGTCATGAAGCGCATCAAGGCCAAGGGGATTGAAGTCGTCGTCTATGAACCGACACTGAAAGAAGAGACCTTTTTCAATTCCCGTGTTATCCGCGACTTAGATGAATTCAAAGGATGAGTGATATCATCATTTCCAACCGTTGGACCGATAAACTTAGTGATGTTCGAGATAAAGTGTATACAAGAGATCTTTTTGCTCGAGATTAACTGGGGTAGAATATTATGGGATTATTAAAAAAGAGAAAAATTTTATCCGATGTAGCGGTAAATGATTGCAATGACCGGGCTAATATTTTATTATGCAGTGACAAAAATGTTATTCGAGGACTCGGTGTGACCGTCATTTCCGTTTTAGAAAATATGACGATGCCGTGTGCCATTCATATTGCTTTTAATGGTACCCTACCTGAGGATGAAGAAGCCCGATTTACACAAATTGCAAAAAAATATCAAGTTCCTTTCTGTATCTACTGGATCGATGATAGTACTATCCAACATTTGAATAGTAATTCGTATATTACTATAACAGCCTATTACAGATTGTTGATGCCTTATATTATGAACGACATTGGCATAGAAAAATGCCTTTATTTAGATACGGATATTTTATGTGTTCATGATATCGCTGATTGGTATAAGCAGCCCCTTCATAATATGGTTGCAGCAGTCACGAAAGATGCCACTTCTCAGCCAGGATTACGAGAAAATAAAACCTGCCATAAGTTAGGCATGAAAGGCACAGATTATTTTAATTCGGGTATTTTACTCATGAATATACCTGAATATGTGAAATATGATATTGGTAATAAAGCCATTGAACTTTGTTCTGATCAGAAATTTGGAGAAATGGATCAGGACGTGTTGAATATTCTGTTGGAAGGGCATGTCGTCTTTGATGAATCGTATGCTTATAATTGTGGCATGTCCGTTCGTAATTCAGAAGTCCCTGAATGTATTTATATGGTTCATTTTACAGGTGCTAAAAAGCCATGGAAATTATGCGTGTCAGAATTAAAAAATGGGACAATGGCTCTTTTTGACCAACATTCTTGGAAATATTCGTATTATGAGGTATGGAGAAAATATGCCAAGATATCTCCATGGAGAGAGATTCCTTTCGATTTACCTAAGAATTATCGTGAATGGCGATATTTAGCGAATATGTATTTTAAGACGGGCCAGTTCAGATTAGGGATAGAGGCCTATCTTAAGTATCTTGCATGTAAAAGAGACAAATAACTATCCTATAAATTTTATTTTTTATCATCTCGATAAAGGAGTAGATGATGGCAAATTTTAAACCTTTTGATATGAAACAAAAAGTCCTCATTACCGGCGCTGCCGGATTTATCGGCTTCCACCTGGCTAAGCGGCTTTTGACCAAGGGAGCGACGGTCATGGGCTTCGACAATCTCAATGACTATTATGACGTCACCTTGAAAGAATCTCGCCTCGAAATCTTAAATCAGTTCCCAGCCTTTACCTTTATAAAAGGTGATTTAGCGGACGAACAGGCTGTAGAGCAGATTTTTTCGTCGTTCCAGCCGAATATTGTCGTCAATTTGGCGGCTCAAGCCGGTGTCCGTTACAGTATCGACCATCCGCGGACGTACATCGATTCGAATATCATCGGCTTCTTCAATATCCTTGAAGCCTGCCGGCACCATGAAGTCAGCCATCTGTTGTTTGCTTCGAGCTCATCGGTTTACGGCAATCAGGAGAAGACGCCTTTTTCAACGACGGACAACGTCGACCATCCCATCAGCCTCTATGCGGCGACGAAGAAATCGAACGAACTCATGGCCTATACCTACAGCCATCTCTATGGGATTCCGGCGACGGGCCTGCGCTTCTTCACCGTCTATGGGCCTTATGGCCGCCCTGATATGGCCTACTTTAAGTTTGCCAATAAGATCCGAAATGGGGAGGCCATTCAAATTTATAACCACGGCGATATGTACCGCGACTTTACCTACGTCGATGATATCGTAACCGGCATTGAGCATATGCTCTCCAATCCGCCTGTAGAAAATGAACTGGGAGACCGGTATAAGGTCTACAACATCGGCAATCATAAGCCGGAACAGCTCATGCACTTCATCGAAGTCTTGGAACAGGCCTTGGGCAAGACGGCAGAAAAAGAGTACCTGCCCATGCAGTCCGGTGACGTCTACCAGACTTATGCCGACGTCAGTGAATTGCAGCGCGATTTCGATTTTAAACCGGAAACGACGATCGAAGAAGGATTGGGAAAATTTGCCGAATGGTATCGAACGTACTACGATTTGTAATGAGATAGGAGAAAGTTATGTATTATACGATGAGTTATGCCTCGCCTTTAGGAGCCATGACCTTGGCGGCCAATGAAACGGCGCTGGTCGGCCTTTGGTTTGATGGGCAGAAATACGATATGGAAGGGTTGAACGGGGCCGAGGTCACGGAGAAAGAAACACCGGTCCTCAAGAAGGCTGTTCAATGGCTCGATGAGTATTTTGCGGCCGCATGCCGGCTATCATGAGCCTGCCCCTGGCGCCAGAGGGCAATGAATTCCGCCGCCGCGTGTGGAGTCTCCTCTGCCAGATTCCCTACGGGCAGACGACGACCTATGGCGAGTTGGCCAAAACCATTGAAGCACAGACGGGAAAATCGATGTCGGCTCAAGCCGTTGGCGGTGCTGTCGGCCACAATCCCATTTCCATCATCATTCCCTGTCACCGCGTCTTAGGGGCCAGCGGCAAGGCGACGGGCTATGCCGGCGGTATCGACAGAAAAATAGCCTCCTTCATTTGGAGGGCTTGGCGGTAAAAGAATAAGCTCAGGCCTTGGTCAAGGCTTCGATGAATTGGCCGGCAATGCCGGATAAGTAGCGGTGTTTGGCGGTGATGACGGCCAGGCGCGTGTAGAGCCGGGGCTCGTCAATGACCTTCATATGGAGCGTCGTCAGCCGTGATGGCGAGAGGGCCGATGCCGGTACGACGGCATACCCGAGGCTTGCTTCGGCCCAAAGGAGGGTCGTCCGGGCATCGTCGTTGCGGCAGAGGATGGACGGCGTCAGGTTATAGCCTTCGCAGACGTCTAGGAGAAGTTGATTGAAGCGGCGATAGACGATGAGGGGCAGACCTTCTAAATCGGGGATAGTCAAGGTCTCTTTGTCGGGATTCGGATCTTTTCCGGCATAGGCCAGCACCATCGGTTCTTCCGGTAAAAAAGTGCAGTCAAAGGCTTCCTGCTTAAAAGGTGTGCGGACGATACCGATTTCAATCAGCCTTTTCGGAGCATATCCAGGATATGGAAGGTGTTGCCGTCGTAGATTTCAAAACGGATGCCGCGGTGGCTGTCGTGAAATTGACGAAGGGCCGGCCGCAGGATGACGCTGCCTGAAGAAGAGACGGTCCCGATGGATAAGGTGCCGCGGAGGCCGCTTTTAAAGTCGCCGATTTCACGGCGCGTCGAATCGGCCAAGGTGATGAGCTGCCGGGCCCTTCGATAGAGGATTTCTCCGGCATCGGTCAAGGTGACGCTGCGCGGTTCCCGCTGAAAGAGTTCGACGCCCAGCTCTTCTTCGAGGGCTTTCATCTGTTGGCTTAAGGGCGGCTGAGCCATGTTTAGGCGCCGGGCAGCTGCCGTGATCTGGCCTTCTTCGGCGATGGCCAGAAAGTAGGTAAGTTGACGAAGGTCCATAGTACCTCCTTTTTTGTGGTATATGATTTACATATATTATAGCAATGATACGAATATTTTCAATATAGATATACCTATGGTATACTAGCCATGTAAAAAGCCATTTATTATTAGAAAGGATGAAACTTATGGATCTTGTCACACCGAAACGAGATGCTCATTTTTATTGGACCTTTTCAAATCGACATTCTTAATCAGCGCCTTTACCGTCGGCGGCGGCTTCGTCATTATTCCGCTGCTGAAAGGCAAGTACGTCGACGAATACCATTGGATCAGCGATAAGGATACCCTCGATATGGTGGCCATTGCCCAGTCCATGCCGGGCGTCGTCGCCGTCAACAGCGCCGTCATCTTAGGCTATCGCATGGCCGGCATCCTGGGACGATCGTCGCCCTTATTGCCACGGTCTTACCCTGTTTGATTACCTTGACCATTATTTCTTACAGCTATGATTATTTATTCAAAATGCCTATATCAAGATGGTCCTCCGCGGTATGCAGTGCGGGGCGACGGCGCTTCATCGTCAATGTTCGGCATCGATTTGTTGGTCAAGCAGGGGAAGAAGAAG
>ENA-OQBJ01000711-OQBJ01000711.1-human-gut-metagenome-genome-assembly--contig:-NODE-711-length-16299-cov-2.411947_pt1 | contig 16299 bp, 9 predicted proteins | sample MGYA00242743_ERZ504545 | MGnify/ENA primary metagenome ERZ504545 (study PRJEB26092, sample SAMD00036252) | human gut metagenome | host: Homo sapiens | study: EMG produced TPA metagenomics assembly of...
TCATCGATTGTGAAATCCGGATCCGACAAATGTTCCCCTAAAGTTTCAGCCAATTTATCGGCAAACTCCTTATCACGGTCTGTTGTACAAATAGCCGGACGTACAGCATGAGGATCTTTTGAGAACTTTTCCCGCAAGCGGTCGCGCTGTTCTATCAGTTAAATACCCGGCGCGCAACAGACTGCTACTGAAAGGTTTCGTTATATATGCATCGGCTCCAGCCTCAACACCTTCCAGATGTTTTTCCTGAGAATTAAGAGCGGTCAGTAAAATAATAGGAATATGACTGGTATTAAAATCATTTTTCAATTTACGCGTCAGTTCAAACCCTGAACATCCGGGCATTAAAACGTCACTTATTATCAAATCCGCATCATAAACTTTCGCACGTTCCAATCCGGAAGTTCCGTCAGATTCTGCTACCACTTCGAAATAAGGACTTAGCTCCTCTTTCCAAAAACTCACGTACATCATTATCATCTTCTACAATCAAAATCTTACGCTTATTAAGTGGCTCCGTTGAGGTGTTCTTTTCGTTTTTCTCATCTTCCGATACCTCCCAACTATCCTCTGCCTGGTGTGCTTTTTCAGCTTCTATCTCTTCTTTCAGCAGAGCATTGTCAGGTATAAGGAAATCCTTACCCTCATATACGGAAGCATCTGTTGGAAGCACAACTGTAAACACAGAACCGCCACCTGGATTTTCTGCATATGATATCGTACCTTTGTGTACTTGTACCAGTTCATGAGTAAGGTGTAAACCTACCCCCATACTGCTGCTTGAAAAACTGCTCTGCATAAAACGTTTGAACAGCTCTCCACGCTTTTCTACGGGAATACCTACTCCCGTATCGATTACTTTCATTATCAGTTTATGATTCGCTTCGTCAACAGATACACTAAATTCAATTCTCTTATTAGAAGGAGTGTATTTAAATGCATTCGACAATAAATTATAGGCTACTTTATCAATATTACTTTTATCGATAAACATTTTATACGTTGATACAGAAGGAGAAAACACATACTCCATATTTTTCGACTCAGCAGCATCCTTGAAGATCAGATAAATTTCACGCAGAAATGCTATCACATCTGTTTCTTCAAGCGATAAACTTAACTTGTTATTCTGCATTTTGCGGAACTCAAGCAACTGATTAATAAGCCGCAGCATGCGTTGTGTACTTTTATCCATTACACGGACAGCTCCTACCATATCAGCAGGGATTTTCTTGGCACGATGAATGCGCTCCAAAGCCCCCTGTATCAGAGTCAGAGGTGTACGGAACTCATGCGATATATTTGTAAAAAACATCAGTTTATATTCCGTCAGCTGTTCCTCTACCTCAATTTTATTACGTAGAGTATTCATCTTCGATATTATTCGATAAGCCGCATATAAAACAGCTATACTCAATAGCACATAAATCAGCATTGCCCATGTCGTTTTCCAAAATGGAGGAACAACTACGATTTTCAAGACAGACTCATTCCGACCATGTACCAGCTGTATTCCTTGCCTTTACATGAAGATGATAGGATCCTGGAGGCAGATTCTTGTAAGCTGCAAAATTCAAAGAAGAAGGAGCACTCCAAGTATCGTCATATCCTTCCAGTTTGTAAGCAAACTTCGACAACCCAGCATCTGAATAGTTGAATGTAGAAAATTCAATCACAAACGAATTTTGGTCATAATTCAACCGGACAGACTCTGCATAAGCCAATGAAGCTTCCAATGGAGAATCCTTATCTCCCGGAATGACTGATATACCATTCAGTTTCAAATCCGTAAAAGTAACTTGCATAGGAGTATCTTTCACCGAAACATGCTTTGGGTCTACAATAACAATACCTTGTCCTGTACCCAATGCCAGACGTCCGTCTTGCAGCTTCAGAACACTGTTTTCACTATATACATTACCCAATATATAATCAGAAAAAAGATAATTTTCGAATGTAACAGTTTCCGGATTAAAACAAGATAAGCCATATTCAGTAGAAACCCATATCATCCCTTTATCATCTTCAATTAGGGCCTGTACCATACTGCTTACCAGCCATCTTGTGAAGTATAATGAGTAAACTCCAGCTTATCGTAATTATGACCGACAACAGACATACCAAATCCAGCTCCCGACTCAGCCAGCCACATATGTCCTTTCCGGTCACGTATTATCGCACGGATATCATTACTTTGCAAATCACCACTTTCTAACGAATAATGTTTATAGGCTTCCGGATCTGCAATCAGTTTATCCGGATCAAAGACAAATATACCTTCACTCGATCCAACCCATATCCATCCGTTGCTGTCCTCACACAACGTACGGGTTTCCCGCTGTCCGTTAGTACGAGTAAAGAAATGGCGGAACTCATACTTTCCATCCTGCGTAGGAACAGCCAGATTCAAACCTCCACCGAACGTACCTATCCACATACGACCTTTACGGTCTTTCAACATACAAAAGACATTATCCGATGAAAGCGACTTATCATTCAATTTATCATACCGATATTTTACATCTCCAATCCATACGCCTTCACCACGGGTAGCAATCCACAGATTCCCTTCATTGTCTTCACAAACAGCATAAGTATTTATATCATGATGAAATTTCTTTTTCTGAACCTCCAGCTTTGCATCATAAATATATAAACCGCCACTACGTGTACCTACCCAGATATCTCCATCAGAAGTAGAAGCAATCATACGCACCGTATTCGAGCGGTCGGCCATAGAATCTTTTTTCGGGATACACACGTGATGCGCCTTCATTCAATACACTCAACTTAGATATACCCGCAAATTCAGAACTTACCCAGACACTTCCCGACCGGTCTTCCATCAGACATTGCAGATAATTGGAAGCCAATAGAGAAGAGATACCCGAATCGGATGTAAAATGCTGTATGCTTTCAGTAGCCGGATCATAAGCAAACAGTCCGTTGCCATATGTAGAAATCCAGATAATCCCTCGGCTGTCGTGCACAATGTAATATCGTTCCTTATCAATGAATCCAAGCTTGTCATAAGGCATTACCGAGAACACTTTCTTTTCTCCTGTATCCGATTTTATATAATACAAATTACCAGTACGGTATATACCCAATAATCTCCTTTATCATCTTTTTTAACCTGTCCTTCAGGAATATTATAGTATGCCGGAGCAGACTCAACCTTAAAAGTCTTCATATCCAGACACAGCGTACCTTCTGAGGTCAAGATATACTGTTTCTGACCAATCCGGAAAAGTCCGGTCATCGCCCATTTTTTTGTTTTACGAGGAAGACTTCCCAAAGATTTCAGTTTTCCGTCTGTCTGAAAGTAAAACAAATCGCTTCTGATGTCACGAAAACAAGATTATCCTCGTAAAACATAGCCTTCCAATACGAATGAGATTCATCTACCGCCACCAGCTTGTTATCTTTCCAATAATAAACTCCGTGCTGACGGATAAAATGAACATTATTGCTCTTCAAAGAGCCATTTTGTACGGTAAATGATGTAGAAGTGAAACGACCATCCTGATAGGTCACACGGCGACATCCGTGAGAAGCTCCCCATAACCACACCGCCTCTTCTGTTATAAAAAAGCCACGATAATGATCCTGATATTCTCCGCAACCGGTAAAATCGACAAAACAGTCATGCCTTAAATCATAACAGCTGATTAAATCGGCTGTCGTTGTAATCCACAAAAAACCATTCTGGTCTTCTTCCAGCACCTTCACTCGATGGTCTGCCAGAGAAATCTTTTTCGATTTCTGAGGACGAAAGGTGATAAGAGAATTACCGTCATAACGATTCAAGCCATTCAGTGTGGCCATCCAGATAAACCCTTTACTATCTTGATAAATATAACGCACAGAATTGTTTGCAAGTCCATCAGCAGTAGTCAGTCGTTCGCTGCGAAGTTCGATTGCAGCCTTCGCCGAAAATGACGACAACAAACAAACAGCCCAACCAGCATAGTATCCAAATCTTTTGGTTTTCATACAGTATAAAAACAAATGTTTCTTGATGCAATTAACAAAGCACAAAATTACAAGAAAGATAAAACATAGCAAACAGAATCACACATCTTAGGTACGGTTTATACAATATTCTAGGAATATGTACTTTTGTACATTGAATTATATCAACAAAGCCCTTAATTTTGTTTCATCAAGACAAACCAATCATAAAGTACCAATGAAAAAGAAAAACATACTGACAGCTCTATTGCTATTAGGAAGTACTGTACAAGCACAAAACTGGCCCGAAATAAAGCCTGAAGCACGACCGGGAAGCCGATGGTGGTGGATGGGAAGTGCAGTCGACCAAAAGGGACTTGCATACAATCTTCACAAATACGGTACAGCCGGAATAGGCAGTCTGGAAATAACACCTATCTATGGTGTAAAGGGAAACGAACAGCGAGATATCCCGTTTTTGTCATCCCGATGGATGGAAATGTACCAATACACCCAAGACGAAGCACAAAAGAACGGCATCAACATCGATATGAATGCCGGAACGGGATGGCCATTCGGAGGACCGGAAATCACATTGGAACATGCGGCTACCCGGGCTATATTCGAACAATATACTGTAACGGGGAGTAAGAAGATAGAACAACAAATAGAGATTACATCTCCTAAGGAACAAAAGCAACGCGAATTTGCCCAATTAAGCCGACTGATGGCTTATGCTGAAGACGGTACATGTCTGAACCTGACATCGAAAGTAAAAAACGGCAAGCTCGAATGGAATGCTCCGAAAGGTGAATGGAAACTGATTGCTTTGTTCGTAGGCAAAACGCTTCAAAAAGTCAAACGTGCAGCCCCCGGCGGAGAAGGTTATGTAATGGACCACATGAATCCGGAAGCTGTAAAAGGATATTTCACCAAGTTCGACCGCGCTTTCGAGCAGAACAAAGCAACTTATCCGCGTACATTCTTTAATGATTCATACGAAGTGTATAAGGCAGACTGGACTCCTCACCTGCTGGAAGAATTCGAACGCCGCAGGGGCTACAAACTCGAAGAGCACTTTCCTGAGTTTCTGGATGCTTCACGTCCGGAAGCAACTCGCCGTATCGTGTCCGATTATCGTGAAACTGTCAGCGAAATGCTGATAGACAACTTTACGACCCAATGGACAAAATGGGCTCACAAACACGGTAGCACAACTCGCAATCAGGCACATGGTTCGCCTGCCAATCTGATAGATACGTATGCTTCGGTCGACATTCCTGAATGTGAAGGATTCGGTCTGACAGACTTTCACATCAAAGGACTGCGCAAAGACTCCCTCACCCGACCGAATTTTTCGGATATTTCGATGCTGAAATATGCGTCCTCGGCTGCACACATAGCCGGCAAGCCTTATACTTCTTCGGAAACATTTACCTGGCTGACGGAACATTTCCGTACTTCTCTCTCACAGTGTAAACCGGATATGGACCTGATGTTCGTATCGGGAGTCAATCACATGTTCTTTCACGGGACACCATATTCGCCACAAGATGCGGCATGGCCTGGATGGTTGTTCTACGCAAGCATCAATATGTCGCCTACAAATAGTATCTGGCGTGATGCACCTGCATTTTTTGAATACATAACCCGCTGCCAGTCTTTTCTGCAAATGGGACAACCCGATAATGATTTTCTGGTTTATCTGCCATATACGATTTATGGGACGAACTTCCGGGACGACTTGTTTCGTTCGACATTCATAAAATGGACCGGTACGCCCCGAAGTTTATCAAGACCATCCAGACAATTATTGCCGGAGGATATGATGTAGACTATATCTCTGATGCTTTTATCAAGACGACACGTTGTGCAGACAATCAGCTCGTCACCAGTGGGGGTACGCACTACAAAGCACTCATTGTTCCTGCCGCCCGACTAATGCCTGCTACCACACTCAAGAAACTGGTAGAACTGGCTCGTCGGGGTGCAACCGTGATTTTTGTAGAACAATATCCTGAAGATACTCCGGGATACAATCGTCTGAAACAAAACCGCGCCGCTTTCATAAACATCGCCGGACAACTTCCTGACGTCGATTCCTTTACACATACACAGACATTCACACTCGGAAAAGGACGCATCATCGTCGGCTCCGACTATCAGCAGGTACTGGCACAGACGGGAACAGCCTCAGAAGAGTTGAAAACACGATGTGGACTTCAGTTTATCCGCCGCTCGAATCCCGAAGGCATCATTATTTTGTTTCGTGTCTGCAAAACAAAGATATAGACAAATGGGTTACACTGAATGTCCCCGAAACGACTGCCATGTTCTTCAATCCGATGAACGGAGAAAGAGGCAAGGCACAAAGCCGGATAAAAAACGGGAAATTGCAGGTCCGTCTGCAACTGAAATCGGGGGAAAGCCTCATCATTCAGACATTCGACAAGTCACTGGACGAAGAACCAGCGTGGAATTATCCCGAAGAACAGACATATAGCCTGAGTCTGGACCACGGATGGAAACTGGAATTCGTGGAAAGCGCACCAGCTATAAACGGTCAGTTTGACATAGACTCTCCCACATCATGGACAGAACTAGAACAACCGGAAGCTAAAATCAATATGGGAACCGGCCGCTACTCCATCGAAATAAACATGCCTTCCATGAAAGCAGACGACTGGATACTGGATTTAGGTGACGTACGCGAGAGTGCGCGTGTACGTATTAATGGAAACGATGCTGGCATAGTCTGGGCAGTTCCATTCCGGTTAAAGGTCGGAAAATGGCTAAAACCAGGAAAGAACCGGATAGAAGTCGAAGTAACCAATCTGCCAGCCAACCGCATAGCTGATATGGATCGCAAGCATGTAGAGTGGCGCATCTTTAAGGATATCAATATGGCAAAGCTAAACTATGTAAAAGGCGACTACAAAAACTGGGATACAATGCCTTCTGGTCTTAACGGAAATATACGCTTAATACCAGTAAGTTACAAGGAGTAAAAGCCGTTTTACCGGATAGTAAAACTCAAAGTTCAGCAAAGAATAAAAAGCCTTCAGCAAGTCTCTTTTAAAATATGCTCAAATTTCAGCCGGAATTTGTACAACACATAAAAAACATTTGTACAAACTTCCGGCATTTTTGTACAGAAATAAAAAAAACATCAGCATGTTTATGTGAAAACATGCTGATGTTTTTATCCACTTATGGGCAGATTCTCTTTCTATCGTTGTAAAGTAACTCCCATCAGCCCGATAACTACGTCATTGGCAAGAGTTTCAAGGGTAAGCGATTCAAGCGTTTTTTCCGGATCGAGCGGCATATCCAGCAAGACACCTGCTCCGCCTTCTATCTCACGACCGTACACGCCCGTTATACCTAACTCTTTTCCCAGGTCACGACTTACTTTTCCGGTTTTCAGATGTAAGCGATACGGACGAGGTTCAGGCACTGTAAATGCTTTTCCATCTACATAAAAATCCTGTTCTATCGGACACCAGTTATCCGGATTAGTCAGAGTCAGTTCGGTATACGTACCGTCGGTATAACGCACTTTAAGTACACCATTTGCAATGTGACACTGCATGTGATTGGTACTTCCGGCAAGCAACAAATACGCATGCGACGCTTTTCCTGCAAGCGGAATACAAATACTGTCTGGATAATTGTCCCACAAAGAAGTAAATGCAATATTATTTCCTTCTTTCATCAGGCGGAACGGAACACCCAGCGAAGTATTAAACCGGTTGTCACGAACCAGATTCCGCAATCCACTGTCGTCAATCGAAGCGCTCAGCAACGGATGACACCACTCCCCTATGCCCTGCACAGAAAGCTGCAAGGTAGTATACGGAGAACGCGGAGAGAAATATTGTTCACGGAAAATAGAAGTAACCGAATCGTTCAAGTATTTATCCATATCAATCATGCGGCAGGCAGATGTATTCACCTCCGAGAAATCCTCTCTCGCTGCAACATAAAGAGACTGGATAAAGACATTTACCGGTTGCCACCAGTCCATATCTCCTTGTCGGGTACGGACAAAGAAAGTATGATGTCCTTCTACCCCTTTATTTATGTTTGTGCTGTAACTGTTTCCTTCAATCGTTGTAGATGCTGAAATACCCTGCGGATCGTAAATTTCACACAGTTGGATTCCCTGAGGCGCGCGAAGTGAAATCTGTCCACCGGAATCAATATTCAGTTCTCCGGCAACAAGTGTCTGCAAAGGTTTTCCTTTCCAACGAATAGTTATTTCGGCATTTTCCGTTTCAGGAGCTACCACGAGTAATTCCGGACTGCCACTTGCTGCTTCAACCAAACTCCAGTCTGCTTTCCTTCCGTTCACTTCAATCGAAGCCACTTTCTCGCGAACAGCCTTTATCCGAAGTCCGATTTCTAATGGTTTACCGAAACGCTGGGTAATTTGATAAGTATCTGTGTCTTTTTCTCTTGAGAAACGATAGGTCACATCCGGCGTTGTGAACGATGCTTCCTTCCAGTCGGACGGGAATCCCGGACGGATAACCAGCTTGTCGTTCATCAAATCGGGCAAAATGCCATACACACCCTGAATCATAACGCGTGAAGCAACTCCTACAGGATCACCAAAATCACGGTAACATTCCCCACGGGCAGCATCGTAAAAACTGATCTGTCCAAAGTTTCCGGGACTGTCGCCTAGATACATGCCATCGAGAACAGAGCTTTTCAATAGTTTATATCCCTCATCAAAGCGGCCTGCCTGAAAATAAGCAAGGGCTGTATGCATCACTTCGGCAAAGGCTACATTGTTGATGCTCCACGAATAAGGCAGCCAGTTGGTGGTAGAGATTGTAGCATAACCCTCATCCTTCAGTCCCTTTCCTTCAACCGGAATATGAGGAATCTGCGTATCGACATATCGTGTTGCCTGATAAGCCTGAAACGGATTAGCCGTTTCGCTGTCCAACGCATGATAAATAGTCCAGACTCCCGCACTCTCATGCAAACGCTTGTGCCCCATGAAATCCTGATATTCCGCCAATGACCTTTATCAGACAACCATAAACGTTTATTCATTGCAGCCAGAATACGGTCAGCCTCTTTCTGATACGGTTCCGGATTCTCCCTATCTTACGGGCTATTTCCGCAGCCATCTTATTGGCACGATAGTTATAGCAGACGAATGCGTCACTGCCCCGCTGTTATAATACAAGCATCGCTCGCCCAGATACAGGCATACGCATCATACAAGCCGTCATTGTCGGGGTCATAATTCAGTTTCTCCCAGGCAAGATGACGAGTTATGACTGGCCACATCTGGCGGGCATATTCCAAATCACCTGTCCAGTTGAAATGCCACAACAGTTCATCGATATAACATAAGTTCATGTCATAGTGATGCATCTGATTGTTTCGACGTGGATTACGACAAATATATCCGTTACTATACTGAGGAGTTCCCCATTTTTTGACAGAACGTGCCAGATGCAAAGCAGAATCCTGTGCCGGATGCGGAATCGTATTGGGTACATCGGTCACCTGACTGGCAGCATAAGCATCGAAATGCTTACGGGCACGGTCGTGCCATCCCAAAGCATCTCCCGTATAAGCAGCACGCCATCCGCTCAGCGGCATGCGCCACCCTACCGCTCCATGAAGCCAGACCTGCCCGTCCCAAATACCATCGGCAGCAACAGCCAGTGCTCCGCCCAGCGTATTGAAATAAGGATCGGGAGTAGTAAAACGGATGCGCGAAGCCAGTGTCTTTCGAGCATCCTCAGCTTTCTGATACAAACGTCTTCCCTCATCAAGCGGAACAAGCTTCAAATCCAGATTTTCCAAAACCAGATAAGCCTCATCCGTCAACGGCAAATCGTACTCTTTCTGCATTTGAGGCTTTTCGGGGGCTTCGAAACATCCAGGAGGATCGGCTCCCATATCACCGTTACGGCTCAGTTTCTTCGCCCGGATTTCAGAGATAAAACAACGCAAAACCATATCCTCCGCCAAATCTTTCGCTGAGAATCTCCATACAGCTCCGTCAGCATCCGGAAAAGCCAATACGAACACAGAAAGCGTTCCTTTCCCTAAAGCTGCATCTTTCAGCAGATACGTACGTCGACCGGCAGTATATCTGGCTTCACAAAATTCAATTGAATCGAGAGCGACTGTCAGTCCCCTGCCTTGCAGAAGGAAACGAATATGCTTGCTGTTACGCTTATCGTATGCAGCAAAAACCGGACGGTCGCTTGTTTCAAGACGAAAAGGCGACCAGCTTCCGTACAACGCTCTGGTAAACCGGTTCTTCCCGTTTATACACACAAAATCGTCCCCCTCGGGATAATACTGAAACGTACGCTCAGCCCCTCGTTTATGTTCATTGTAAGAAGTCGACTCGATAAAGTCGCCGATCTTTTTAGCCTGTTTGGTTTGTGCCGGTAAGGAAACAGTTCCCAGTGCCAACAACCACACAAACGAAAACAAGTTTCTTTTATTCATTTTTCAAATAGCTTTATTCATTCTAAAAAAATACAGATTAACCAGAAGTCATATACTCTTGAATACTTCCAGTTAATCCGTATTCTCTAAACATATTCAATTTATCATGAAGTGGCTTCAGACCTTCCCAACGCACATTCCATTTACCATCTTTCGGAAATCCCGGATTTACATCTTCAGAACCATCCCAACCGGCACACATCATCGCTACCGCAGTAAGCAATCCACCATTGCCTGGCAAATATACACGCAGACGTCCGTCCTGATAGTTATGTCCGTTTACCAAATAAGTATTGGTACGCTTATCCATGAGCAAAGCCCCTACAGCCTTCTCAGGTTCACCCAGACGAGCAGCATCCATGGCAGTCATCGGATAGTCCCATCCCCATGTCTTGTTCCAGTTCCAGTTATCCCATACCCAGTTCAGCGTATTCTTCATATATTCAGGATTGACCAGCTTATTCATCGGCAAAATACCTACTGCTCCAAGCACAGCCATATGATCGGATGTAAAACGGATATCCTTATATGTATCGACAGCTGTTTCGGCGGCCAGATACAACTTATCTTCATTGTAAGCAAGAGGAGAAAGCTTTTCTATCAGTGTATCCCATTCAGGCACACGCTCCATACCGGCACGTTCGCGCCAGGTCTGTGCAGTCTGCATACCGAACAACCAGTATGACAATTCAAACGGAGGATTTACCGTATCGGCAGCACGCAATGTTTCTTGTGCAGGAATAGCTCCTTTCAGAATATAGCGGTCGTGTTCCTTATCGTAAACAGCAAACGAATACATGAACTCGGCTGTCTTCTGAATCAGATCATTGTATTTCTTAATCAGTTCATCCGATGGATTGGCACGATACAGAAGCTCTGCCAGATAAATCAAATGTGGCTGCTGCCAGATAAGGAAGCTTCCGACATTGGAAGGTGCTTCCATTCCGCTAGGATCTGTCATCTTCATCCAACGTATTCCTTCGAATCCTTGACGTTGTGCTATTTCACGGGCAACCGGCTCAGCCTGATGATACCATGCCAATGTACGGTCGAGCAGTTCAGGATGTCCCCATAAAGCGAATTGTGCCTGATGCCACCAAATCATTTCCATATGGAACTTGCCAAACCAAGAATTATAAGTAAGCCCTGTTTCTTGTGGAGGAGTAGAACCTGCACACTGAATTGCAAGCAGGTATTGACTCAAAACAACACGACGCTCCAGTTCTTTTGCTCTAGGATCGGTACAGAGAGAGAAATCAGCTACCCCACCTTTATTCCAGAAGTTATTCCAATATTCGGACGAAGCCTTCTCCGCTTCAGCAAATGTAACAGCAGGAGTCTTGGATTCCTCCGGAGTAAACTGACAAGTAAAGGCCAGAACAGTATCAGCAGGTGTCAATACAAAATAGTTTTTACTCTTCTCTGCCAATGTAGCTTTTCCTTCCCAACGGATAGTTACATAGTAAGTTGTAGCATCAAGTTCACGCTTCAGTACTGCCGACTGCTCGTCTTGACTGACAAGAGTAGTAGTATGTTTATCGTTTGCATTCCAGTTACACGCATCATCACAATGTCCACCTGTAGGATAAGGGAAATGGAATTTTATTCCAGGGTGTAACTGAGATGAAACACGGGCAGCAATCATATCATATTCCGGATGACAAACAGTCTGCACATAGTACGGAACGTCCGAAATACTGAAACTACTGCTCACCTCTCCATTCCACATATCCAGTTTATGCTGGATATTCTGCAACTGAGAAGCCGTAACACCCTCTTCCAGTTCCAATCCCACAATTCCCAAATGCAAACGATGAGGATTAACACGAAGCCAATTGGATGCCTCACGTTGACGTCCTTCTTCTTTAAATTGACAAGAATATATCTCCTTATGTCCACGGCCAAAATCGTATTCTCTCCAGGCATCCTCCGGCTTATATCCATCAGGGTTAGCAAAACTATGCCAGCCCCACTGACTCTGTGTTCCTAAAGGTACACCATTTTTATATACGTCGGGAAATGTTTGTAGTCCGGTAATATCCGTTGTAAAAGCAAACTCTCCATTACCAACAGACAAAGATGCCAGTGAATCTACTGCCGTCACAGAGGGATTATTGCGAGTAACCAGCGCAGGACGGTCGATAGGTTCTTGTTTTTCAGCACTGCACGCCGCTAAAGTCAGGGCAGCAAGTGAATAAATCAGTTTTTTCATGTATTCTTAATTTTATTTCTTTAAATTAATGTAGAACCTTGAATAATAGCATATTTATGTACATTGCGAATATAAAACATCTAAACAAAATCCTACATAGAATAATGTACATTCTACTAGAAAAATATACAAATGCACGAATATCATACTCATTTAAATAAAAAATCCATTCAGATTAGTTAGTATTTCACCAAGCCATTAATATACAGTTCAATATTAGTGTAATATTTGCAAATCGTAAAAGATGAAGCATCACCAAGCATCCTGCGGATTTAATTTATGCTCTTTTCCCACTTATCAGGCATACCGTCGCCATCACTATCCTGTAGAGGAGTACCTTTTCTCAATTCAGGCCAGCCTCCTGCTTGAGCGGGTGTGTCAATAAAGCCATTCTTTCCATATAATGAAATACCTCGTTTTATCTGACTCACTATTTCGCTGTCATAATTGTCACGTACCAGGCTGCAACCAGCTTGTTCCAATACTCTACGATATGCTTCCTGAGGTGTATCCTCCTGAATAGTCTCGTATGCAAAAGGAAGACTAACCAGACAAGCAAGCGAATCTTTGCCAAAAAACACCTTTTCTGTTGTCTTGAGAAACTGCTACATTCTCTTCTAATATATTACCACTTATATAATATTTTCCTGTACCGTCTTCAGCTACATCCAACAGTTTATAAGGACATTGAGTACCAGGCCCTGGTTTATAATAGTTGGCTACCATATTAATTTCACCATAACGTCCGCTCCCTAAGCCGCCTTAAATCCCCAGTTAAAGACAACATTATTACGGAAATCTACCATTTTCGTGCTATCAACCGATGAAAAATCTCGGATTACGACTAGAATGATTTGCCAATAAATTGTGATGAAATGTCGCTTTATAGCCACCCCATATACCTCCAAAGCCATGACATCCTTTGGTATGAACAGAACATGTAAGACTCTGGTTAATCATGCACCACTGTACCGTCAGGTTCTTAGTCTTATAAATAGACAAACATTCATCAATCGACCAACTAGAGGTCAGATGATCCAGAATAACATGATGCTGTCCGTAACGTCCTCCACCTATACCGTCAGCGTCAGTTTTATATTTATCACCTACCCTGACACGAATATAGCGTATGATTACTTCGCTTGCATTCACAATTAAAGGATTATCTTTTAGACAAATCCCATCTCCCGGTGCGGTCTGACCGGCAATCGTAATACTATCATGATTGATACGTAGAGGAGTTTTCAATTCAATCGTACCATCTACATCGAAAACAACAATTCTAGCCCCGCTCTGCTCTACGGCTTCCCGAAAACTTCCCTTACCGGAATCATTCAGATTAGTGACTTTTATCACTTTTCCACCTCTTCCTCCTACCGTATATTTTCCATAACCTTCTGCTTCGGGGAAAGCCAGGTGCTGTGCTTGAACATAGCTAAACATCCCCAACAGAATGTATAGAAACCCAATTCCTTTAAAAAACATATCTATAAACATATAGCTAATCAGGAACAATATTAAAAAAGGCAAGATTAGGGATATATCTCCAATCCTGCCTTTTCATTTCTTATTTTACAAGATTAATAACATGGATGCTGCTGACCTGCCAATCCAGGATTCACATCAATAATACTTGTTGTACTGAAGGGTAATATTTCAACCATATTTTTCTGTAATCCATAGAACATTCTGGTTATAAATGTATTATCTTCATACTCACTAGAATCAACATACAAACCACCTTTGCTCTTAATAGTATGGCAGCCAAACATATTCAAGATAGTATAAGTAACTGGAGTCAACTTAGTTCCAGCTGGAGCTGAATTTTCAGAGAAATAAATAGTGAACGCTATGCTACTGGTATTAATTCACCCTTAATCAGCTTTATGGCTTTCTTTACGTCCCAACCGCTTTCGCATAATGCATGATAAAAACGTACACCTTTTCGTAGTCCATACAGTATAAACATTTGTTCCTATCGAGCCATCCGAACGTGTGTACGTCTGTGTACGTGTAGAGTGTAGTCCCCCAAGTAGAATAAGGAGTATGCAATAACCATTGTCCGCTTTGTCGGTAGATGACTCCGATTTCTTTCAGCTTCTTATGCAGCTTTTCGGCATCCATTCCTATCTGCTTGGCGACTTGTGTGCTCGTCTGGGTGTTTACACTCTGCAAGTGGTTATCATAATAGCTGACCTTCGGAGCGGCTTGAAGCAACTGCTCTTCTTGCAATGCGTTCTGTTGTTCAAGACGTTGCTTCTCTTCTCGCTCGTTCTTTAATTGTGTTGCAAGACTGATAACAAGGTCGGGATTGTTTATCATTTGCTCCAAAGTTGGCTGCATGGCGGTCATGCCATATTGAAGTAACTCTTTGATACGCTTATTACACCATATAGCAAATGATGGAGATAACCAACGGGCAAATTCCAATGCTACATCTTCGTGAAGCCATGTGCCTTGTTCGCTATTACCACCTTTAACTACTTGAATTAGTGCCGATATGGGAATATGCATATCGGCTGAAAGTGCTTCTGTGAACTCGGTAGTAGCTTTCAATCTAAGCCAATCCCCTACTAATTTACCAAACGGCTTTGCCATTTCTGTTGCATTTACCATTACATTATCATCTTTATAAAAAGTGATAGGGCTTCCATTATATTGAAAAATTTGATTTGTTTTCATATTATAAATTTAGATTTTACTTAACAAAGATTTCTCCCTTTTACGGGAAAGCTCACGCTTGTTTTCTTCAAGTTCTTCCCAACGATTAATAATTTTGGCTCGTAAGTTTGCATCATAACCACTTGCGAGAAGAAGGCAATCCTTTTTGGTGAGAATGTAACAAGACACTTCTTTGCTTCCACCGTTTGGCATAGGTTGAGGTCTTGATGATAATTCAAAACTGAATTGTCGTCTATCTTCCAGTTGTTCAAGGATATTGCGAATATCTCGCATTACATTTGAATGAGTTTTGCCCGTAATTTCTGCAATCTGTAAGGAGGTCATTGTTCTTTTTTTACCTTTTCCCTCATCAATAGGTATTAACTGATTAAAATTTTCCATATCTTTGCACTATAAAGTTAATGTTTTCCCCATCAGCGGCTCGGACATCTCCGCTTTTGGGGAATTATTTTGTCCGATCTTGTAGTAGGCAGGGAATCGAACCCCAATACGCCATTACTCGTACCTACTGAACCCTCCTTAATATAATAGTCACGCTTGACATAATAGTAAAGAGAAAGGGCAAATCCCGATGAAGCTTAATGTGGTTGTCTGCCTCAAAGAGAATGCCCTATAATATTTTACTCCAGTTCATGACAACCACGTAATGAACCTTACAGCATTGTTTCCAGCGCAAATATAAAGACGATATTTTCACCATACAACAACCTAAAAATCAATAAAATAAATTCGGTAAACATCAGTAACAAACGGTAAGAATCGGTAAATAAAAACAGTTATATTTACTCTAAAATTTAGACATAATATAAATAATGCGCGTATCTACCGTATTGTGGCGAGATGTTGATTGTCATTTATGATACCATTCAAATAATATAGGAATATAAAAGGCTATAAATAAGGATGTTGCAAAACACATGTTAATCCCCATTCATTTTATATCTTACCATGACATTGCCATC
>ENA-OQBJ01000712-OQBJ01000712.1-human-gut-metagenome-genome-assembly--contig:-NODE-712-length-16290-cov-3.952051_pt1 | contig 16290 bp, 19 predicted proteins | sample MGYA00242743_ERZ504545 | MGnify/ENA primary metagenome ERZ504545 (study PRJEB26092, sample SAMD00036252) | human gut metagenome | host: Homo sapiens | study: EMG produced TPA metagenomics assembly of...
GCCGCCGGCATGCGCCCGCTTTCCACAAGCGCACCGTACCAGGCCTCGCGAGCCTGCTTCGCGTTGCGGTCGTCGTCATCGGCCGCCACGAAGCGCTCGTCGCCCCACCACACGTGCACACGGCTCCAGTCCACGGCATCGTTCAGCGGGCTGGCGTTCATCGCGGCGAACACACGGTTACCGTCGGTGCCGCCGGTCACGGCGATATCCACACGTTTACGATTCGGCTCGGCCAGCAGATCGATGATGGTCAGCAGCGTGCGCGCGGCCACAGCCTCCGCCAGTACCTGCGGATTGGGGTATACGACGGTTTTACGTTCTGTCACGTTCACTCCTTGTATTATGGTTCGACGCTCGGTGCTACTGCCTGGGCTTGACGAGATCTAGTCCTTGCGAGACGACCTCGCTGTAGATCTCATCGGGGTAGAGGCGGCCAAGCTCCTCGCTCAGGCATTCCTCAAGCGTGCGCGCGGGCACGCTGATGGTCTGCGGCGACTGGCCGGGCACACTGATCACGGCGAACCCGTCGTCGGTGGAGGGGCGCTCCAGGCTCAGCACGCCGTCGCCGCGCGTCAGGTACACGCCGGTGACGGCCGTGGCGTTCGGATCCTCCTCGATCATCACCGGCACGTTCAGGCGCAGTCGCAGCCATGCGGCCAGCAGATCTAACGGCAGATAATCCTTCTGCCCGGTCACGCGCACATTGCTCACCGGCAGGTGCGGCGGCTGGTCGAGCATCGAGGCGATCATGCACGCCATACGGTCAGGCGTGTCCACGACATGTCCACGTCCTTGGCGGAGCGGTTGCGGCGCAGATCGTCCATCGTGCGCCGCGGGTTCGAGGAGTGCATCGCGTCGTGATGCGGCTGCTGGCCATGGAGCCGAGCAGGTCCTCGACAGATTCGCGGGCGCCTCGTTCGGCCACCATGCCACCACGGGAGCGTCAGGCACGAGCAGCGGGATCACCAGGGTGTCGGCGTGACGGACCAGACCGCCGCGCGGACGAAGCACGATGATCTCGCCCGCACCGGCGTCGGAGCCGAAGCGGATCTCGGCGTCAAGGAAGGTGGGATGCTCCTCTTCCGGGCTGATCTTGCGGCTGCTCGGGGCGACCGCGATCACACGGCAGGGATGCTCGCGGCTCGCATTGTTGGCGACTTCGAGATCATGCTCGAGCTCGGCCTCGTTGGTGGAGATGAGCAGGGTGAGCACACGGCCCAGGGCCGCCTCGCCGCGCTCCTCGTGCAGTTCGTCGATTTTCGCCGAGATCTCGCGGGTCTCGGTGTCTTGCAGGGTAATGATCACGGCATCCTCCAACGGTGTCCATCGCGGGCGAGCATTTCAACGGCCTCCTCCGGCCCCCACGTGCCGGAACGATACGGCTGCGGCTGGCCGAGCGTCGACCAGAACTCCTCGATCGGGTCGAGGATCTTCCACGAAAGGTTGACCTCCTCGGTGGTGGGGAACAGCGGCGGGTCGCCCAGCAGCACGTCGAGGATCAGGCGTTCGTATGCCTCAGGGAGGATTCGGTGAACGAGCGACCGTAGCCGAAGTCCATCGACACGTCGCGCACCTCCATCGACGTGCCGCCCGGCACCTTCGCGCCGAAGCGCATGGTCACGCCCTCGTCGGGCTGCACGCGGATCACGACGGCGTTCTTGCCGAGCTCCTTGGTGGCGGTCGATTCGAACGGCAGATGCGGGGCGCGTTTGAACACCACGGCGATCTCCGTGACGCGCTTGCCCAGGCGCTTGCCGGTACGCAGATAGAACGGCACGCCGGCCCAACGGCGGGTGTCGACGTCCAGGCGGATCGCGGCATAGGTCTCGGTGGTGGATTCGGGATCGATGCCCTTCTCGTCCAAGTAGCCGACCACCTCGTGCGATCCCTGCCATCCGGCGGCGTACTGGCCTCGCGCGGTGTGCGCGGCCAGATCCTTGGGCAGGCGCACGGCGGAGAGCACCTTGGTCTTCTCGGCGGTCAGATCGGCGGCGGAGAAGGAGACGGGCTCCTCCATGGCGGTCAATGCCATAAGCTGCAGCAGATGGTTCTGGATGATGTCGCGTGCGGCGCCGATACCGTCGTAATAGCCGGCACGACCAGCCACGCCGATGTCCTCGGCCATGGTGATCTGCACATGGTCGACGTAATTGTTGTTCCAGATCGGCTCGTACATGGCGTTCGCGAAACGCAACGCCAGCATGTTCTGCACGGTCTCCTTGCCAAGATAATGGTCGATGCGGAACACGCTCGACGGGTCGAACACTTCGGAGACCACGCGATCGAGCTCCTTGGCGCTGGCCAGGTCATGACCGAACGGCTTTTCGATGATCACACGACGCCAAGCGCCCTTGTCGCTTTTCGCCAGACCACAGTCGGCCAGCTGACGGGACACCTGCGGGAACGCGCGCGGCGGCACCGACATGTAGAACGCGTGATTGCCGCGCGTGCCACGGTCGCGGTCAAGCTCGGCGACCGTGTCGGACAGACGCTCGAACGCTTTCGGATCATCGAACGTGCCCTGTACGAAACGGATACCGGCCGCAAGCTGCTTCCAAGTCGATTCCTTGAACGGCGTACGGCAATGCGCCTGCACGTTCTCCTTGACGAAGTCCTTGAAATGGTCCTCGGTCCAGTCGCGGCGTGCGAAGCCTGTCAGACCGAAGCTTGGCGGCAACAAGCCACGGTTGGCCAGATCGTAGATGGCGGGGAGCAGCTTCTTACGGGACAGATCGCCGGTCACGCCGAAAATCACGATGCTGCATGGGCCTGCGATGCGGGGAAGTCTCAGATCGCGCGGGTCGCGCAGCGGATTCGTCCATGCGTCGGCCGCGTTGGATGCGGTTGAAACGGTTTCACTCATGCCTTTCATACTAACGCGCGGGCTCCACTCGCCGCCAAAGGGAATTCGAAAACGTCATGGCCCTTTTTTAGAGCATCCTACAAAACGGCATGGCGGTTCCCTCGTTTGGTGCCGCCACTACAATGCCTTCGGAAGCGAACGACGAGCCGGCTGCGGCTGGCGGAGGCAAAAATGTGGTGCACAACAAGCAGGGTATAGACATGCTGCACGGGCGCATATGGACGAAAGTCCTGCGATTCGCGCTCCCCGTGGCGGCGACCGGCATTCTGGAACAACTCTTCAACGCATCCGGCATCATGATCGTCGGCAACTTCTCCCAATCCGACGGCACCGCCGCGGTCGCGGCCGTCGGCTCCAACGCGCCCGTCACCGGACTCATCCTCAACCTGTTCATCGGCATCGCTCTCGGCGCGAACGTCGTCATCGCCAACGCCATCGGACGAGGCAGCCGCGAAGCGGTGCGCAACGCCGTGCACACGTCCATCGTCACCGCCCTGATCGGCGGCGTGATCGTCGCCATCATCGGAGAATTGCTCGCCGGACCGCTTCTCGGCATGCTCAACGTGACCGCCGACGTGTTCCCCCTGGCGCTCGCATACCTGCGCATCTACCTCATCGGCATGCCCGTCATCCTGCTATACAATTTCGAAACAGCCATCTTCCGCAGCATCGGCGACACCCAGGCTCCGCTCGCCGTACTCGCCATTTCCGGCGTGCTCAACGTGACCATGGGACTGATTTTCGTCGTATTGTTCCATTGGGGTGTTTCGGGCGTCGCGACGGCCACAGTCATCGCGAACGTCGTCAGCTCCATGATTCTGCTGTATCGACTGGTTCATACTGACGCAGCCATCCATGTTGATTTGCGCGAGTTCGGCATCGACTGGTTCACCCTGCGTCAGATTCTGCGCATCGGACTGCCGCCGGCGTGCAAAGCGCGGTGTTCGCCGTGGCCAACATCATCATCCAAGCCGCCATCAACAGTCTCGGCACCGTTGTCATGGCCGCCTCCAGCGCCGCGTTCAACATCGAAATCATCGCCTACTACGTGCTCAACTCGTTCAGCCAGGCCTGCGCCACCTTCACCGGGCAAAACTATGGAGCCAAACGGATCGGACGCTGCAAGCGCGTGCTTGGCATCTGCATTCTGGAGGATTTCATCGCCACCGCGGCCACCATCGCCGTCGTGCTGTTCTTCGGCCATAGTCTGCTGGCGTTGTTCGATGCGACACCGGAGGTCATTTCCGTCGGCTACACCAGACTCGTCATGGTGTTCTCCGCCTACACGTTCAGCATGCTGTACGAGGTCATGTCCGGATATCTGCGCGGCTTCGGCATCTCACTGGTGCCGGCGCTGCTCACCGTAATCGGCGTGGTCGGCGTGCGCATCACCTGGATCGCGTTCGTGTTCCCCGCGCATCGCACGTTCGAGGCCATCATGATCGTCTACCCGATCAGCCTCGCCGCAACCGCCGTACTCATCGGCATCGCTCTGCTTTGCTACCGTCCGTCCAAGCGATTCGCCGTTAAACCTTAAGCGTGTGCGGCTTGCCGCCGTTCATGAACGCGGCGATTCGCCGGGTCAGAGCGCGGGGAAGAACCCGTTCCGCGAGCGCGCCCGCCTTGGTGAGCGGACCATGGTAGGCGAGGGTTGAGCCGCGCATCATCCTGCGGTAGGCGTACGTGGCAAGCTGACGTGCGGTGGCCGGTTTGGTCATGGTGAAGAAATTGCGGCCACTCATATTCGCAGCCTTCTGAAAGCCGGTCGTGGTCGGACCGGGACATACGCAGGTCACCGTCACGCCCGTGCCGCGCAATTCGTGGGCCACGGCCTCGGATAGCGAGCGCACGAATGCCTTCGACGCGAAATACATCGCCATGTATGGGCCTGCCATCATCGAGGCGACGGACGAAATATTCAAAATCCTGCCATGCCCGTTGGCGCGCATGTCTCGGCCATACCGATACGTCAACTCAGCGAGCGCATGCATGTTGAGCTGCATCATCTCGTTTTGCCGGTTCCAGTCGGCGTCGAGAAAATCCGTCCAGTCAGCGAAGCCCGCGTTATTGACGAGATGGTCGACCGCAATACCTTGTGATGTGGTGAAATCATGGAGTTTCTTCGGTGCGTTGGCTTCGCTCAGATCTATGGCGAACGTCACCACATGCACGCCAAAACGCTGCTCGAGCTTGGTTTTCACCGTATTAAGCCGTTCCTGGCTGCGGGCGGTGATCACCAGATCATGTCCGTCCGCTGCGAACAGCGTCGCCAGTTCGCGTCCGATGCCGCCGGACGCTCCCGTGATGAGTGCGTATCCCATGCCGACTCCTTCGTTTTGGTCCTATCTCGCCTATGAGTGGCGGATTTGCGGGTCTGCCTGATGCTATCTCCACTATAGATGGCGGATGTTTTTCGATTTAGACCCCCTGAGATAGCGTATGGGGGTAAAAAGCGCGGCTTTTCACTTTGCCGTCCGCCATCTATAAGCGAGATAACATGTGTCGAAAGACGAAATCCGCCATTCATAGGCGAGATAGGTGTTTTGTGGAAAGGTGGATAACGGCGGTGAAAAAGAAGTCGCATTACGATTCGCCGCTTGGCGGCATCACGCTGATCGCCGACGAAACGGCATTGCTCGGCCTGTGGTTCGATTGGCAGCCAGGCTATGCGGACGATGATTCCGCGGTTTTGGGTGATTCGCCGACGATTGACGCCGCGAAACGATGGCTGGACGAATACTTTGCAGGTTGCATACCTCGGATCGAAGTGCCGTTGCGGCTGGAAGGCACGCCGTTCCGCAAGGAAGCATGGGCATTGCTGCGGAAAGTGCCATACGGCGAAACGGTTTCATACGGCGGACTCGCACGTCGATTGGAGTTGAAACGTGCGGACGGGCGTAGGGTATCCGCACGCGCCATCGGGGGAGCGGTGCACCGCAATCCGATCGCGCTTATCGTGCCCTGCCATCGGGTCGTCGGCGCTGACGGTAGTCTCACCGGTTATGCGGGAGGCATTGAAACCAAAATCCGTCTGCTCCAACTCGAAGGCGTGCTGAAGCAGACGGAACGGACGGATGTGGATTGCGAATCTATAGACCGGATTTGGCGATCCACCCGCTGACGGCTTCGGCGGCTTTACTTGCGTTGTTCTGTGCGTCGGTCCCCATGACCGCAAGCCCCGGCTTCACCGTCGCCTTGGTGATTGCGGTGATACGTTCCGGAGTCCGTCCAAGCCCGCTGCCGCCGTGCGTGCAGAACGGATAAATGGTTTTGCCGGACCAGTCGCGGCTTTCCAGAAAAGCGTACACGGGCATCGGCATATCGCCGCACCAAATCGGATAGCCAAGGAACACGGTATCGGACGAATCGAGCGCATCGACATCGCCGCTGAGCGTGAACAGCGGACGCGCGTTGACACGCTGCTCCTCCTGCACCATTTCTGAGGTCGCGGCGTACCGTTCCGGATAAGGCTCGGTACGTGCGATTTCAATCATCGGCGAATCGGTCCGCCGGGCCACCTCTTGGGCAAGCTTCACGGTATTGCCGACCGTCACCTCGCCCACTTCGTAGTTTTCGCCGGCGCGGGAGAAAAACACCACCACCATGTTGCGTCCTTTCATGGTCCTTGAAGAGGCCGTTGCCGCATCCGTCATGCGTCAGTCCAAGGGTTTATCAGTCCATCTTTGGAAACGATTGTGCTCGATACGCGAGCAGACCGTCGATGAACCGTGCAAGACCCTCGATCATGCGTGCACGCGGACAGGCCACGTTGATACGCACGAAATCATGACCGTTGCCACCATATTCGGAACCCGCGGAGAACATCACCTTATGCTCGCGTTTGAGATAATCGCACAACGCATCCGTGTCATGCGTGATGGCCGAACAGTCGACCCACAACAGGTAGGTGGCATGTCCTTCGACCATGATGATGCGCCGGTCGCCGGCACCGAAGCGTTGTATTTGTCGAACATCGCACGCGCGGTCGCCTTGTTGCCGGCCAGATAAGCGCGCAGTTCGTTCAGCCACGGTTCGCCCTCGTTGAACGCGGCCAGGGTGGCGTCCATGGCGAAGGCGTTCGGCTCCGCCACCTCATCGGTGTTCAAAGCTCGCCACACCTTATGACGCAGCACCGGATTCGGAATCATCACGGCCGCGGAATTCAGTCCTGCGATGTTGAACGTTTTGGTCGGAGCCATGCAGGTCACCGAATTCATCGCGCAATGCTCGCCCACCGAGGCGAACGGCACGTAATCGAAACCCGGATCGGTCAGATCGCAGTGGATCTCATCGCTGACCACCGTCACATGATGCTTCCAGCACAGTTCGCCGATACGTTCCAAAGTCTCACAATCCCAAATACGGTCGATCGGATTATGCGGGTTGCACAGAATCATCAGCGTGGTCTGCGGGTCGCGAGTTTCGTTTCGAAATCAGCCAATCGATCTCGTAATGTCCTTCGCCGTCATAGGCGAGCGGCGATTCAAGCACACGGCAGCCATTGTTGAGAATCGAATTGAAGAAGATGTTGTAGACCGGCGTCATGATCACGACGTTCTCGTTCGGCGTGGTGAGTTTCCTGACCATGCTGGAGATCGCCGGCACCACACCGGTGCAGAACACCAGCGAGTCCGGTCGATGGCAAGCCCATGACGGCGTCCCCACCAATCCACGTACGCCTGATTCCATTCTGGCGGCACGATCGAATAGCCGAAAACGCCATGCTCGACGCGCCGACGCAACGCCTCGCGGATTACGGGCGCGGTCTGGAAATCCATATCCGCCACCCACATGGGCAGCGCGTCGCCAGCCTCCTCCCATTTGAGCGAGTACGTGCCGGAACGGTCGATCGGAGTATCGAAATCGTAAGTCATACCGCCAATCCTACCTACTGTTATGCGGCGTCGGCTGTCACGATCGTCGTGGCCGTCGGATCGATTTTCGCCGGATCGAGCGTCAGCTCGTTGATATGGTCGGCGCGAATCGTGCCGGACGAAGGATTGAACACGCTGTCGATCGTGCCATGCACGTCGGCATCGACGGAGGAATATTCGAACGCGAGCGTCGTATTGACGAGCCGGCAGTCACGCAACACCAGATGGTCCACGTAGCACAGGCCCTGCAGGCTTTCGATCGTGCAATGCTCGAACGTCACGTTACGCGAGTTCCACGCCAGATACTCGCCGGAAATGAACGAATCGCGCACTGTCACGTTCTCACAGTTCCAGAAACAATCCTTCGAAATCAGACGGGAATTGGAAATCTCCACGTTCCTTGCGCCATCGAACGGATAATTGCCCACCAAACGTAGGTTGTCGGCTTTCACATCCGCGCAATTCATCGCCAGATAGTCGCCATGCGCGCTCACATTGTCCAACGTCACGCCGGAACAGGCCCACAACGTCTCCTCGGCGTTGACGAAATCCACGTTGCGTAACGTCACGTCATGGCAGCGGCGGAAATTCTTCGGCGCCTCGATCGTTGAATCCTCCACCGTGATATGGTCCGTGTACCATACGCCCGCACGTGCCATCTCAAACCACGTGCAGTCCTTCGCATCGATATCCGAGCAATACCACAGCGGATACTTCCATTTGAACGAGCTCGACCTCAGTTCGATGTCATGGGCATGCTTCAACGGCGATTCGCCATCGTCGAAAATCGTATCGACGTATCGGCGGTCATGCGCGAAGAACTCCGCGCGCTCGCCGGTGAGGAACGCCTGGCGGGTTTCGGACATGTCCTGCTCCGCAGCGGATGTAAATGTATCTGGAGTGTTATTCACCGTATGCTCCTTCATGCTCTGTTGGAAGAGAATAGGAACTTCAAGTACTTGAAGTCAAACAGGGAGCCACGTTCGTCTGGAACGAACACGGCTCCCTGCGGAAAATCGGGAAATGCGCGCCGAAACAGGCAGAGGAATCAGCCGATCAGCGCTGCCGGATACTTCGTCACGGCGGCGTCGATCTGCTCATCGGTGGACGTAGCGACGCCTTGGATGAGGAACGGCTTCAGATATGTGGCATGCGTATGACGGAACGTGGTCTCGAACGGGGAAAGCAGCTCCTCCATGGTGCGCACATGGCTGCCTTCACGCGTGTAGGAGTCCGCCGGAGAGCCGGTGGACACGGCCAACATGAACTCCTTGCCTTCGAGCGCCCGCCCGCCGCCGTAGGCCCAGCCGGCCTTGATCACGTCATCCTCCCACTGCTTGAGCAGCGCGGGGGAGCTGTACCAGTAGAACGGGAACTGCAGCACGATGCGGTCATGCGTTTCGATGAGCTCCTGCTCATGTTCGACGTTGATTTTGAAGTCGGGATATGCGGCGTACTCGTCCACCACGGTCACGTCGCCGGTCTCGTTGGCCGCGTCCATGAGCTTGCGGTTGACCTGCGATTTTTCCAGATGCGGGTGGAATACCAGTACCAGTGTCTTCATTCATGCTCCTTGTCCAAAGGTTTTTCGTTACGTTCCAGTATGCAGCATGATAATCTCGTCGCGCATGCTTTGTACGTAATTCGTCGATGTCCACGCGTCGATACGGTTGCGCATGGTTTGTCGGGGTCGGCGATAGTATGTTGGCCGTCGTTGTGGCGCGTCGGGGTATATCAGGGCGCGGCAAGAGAAGGTATGAGAAGAGAAGCATGGGAGCGGACGGAAGAAGGGCTGATATTTAATGGTGCGGACGCAGAACAGGAACGCCGTCATGGGCAAGGCGTTCAGAACGGCGTTGCCGCGGACGTCGCCGGTCTGCATCAGCTTTTTCCTTCTGGCGTTGTCGTACGGCGTGCTGATGGGCACGCGCGGCTTTTCGTTCCTGTGGCCCATGTGCATGAGCGCGTTCATCTTCACCGGTTCCATGGAATTCGTCACCGTGAATCTGCTGGTGTCCGCGTTCAACCCGTTCGTCACGTTCATGCTGGCCGTCATGCTCGGCACCCGTCATCTGTTCTACGGCATCTCCATGCTCGGCCGGTTCAAGAACATGGGCGCCAAGAAGCCGTATCTCATTTTCTCGTTGTGCGACGAGACCTTCGCCATCGACAACGGCACCATCATTGCGGCCGACGTCGATCGCGGATGGTTCTACTTCTTCGTCGGCCTGCTCAACCAGTCATCATGGGTGGCCGGCGCCACGCTTGGCGGCCTTCTCGGAGAACGCATCACCTTCAACACCTCCGGTCTCGACTTCATCATGACCGCCATGTTCGCCGTCATTTTCGTGGATCAATGGCTGACCACGAAACGCAAAAGCCACATGGCCGCGCTTACCGGCATAGCGGTGCCCGCGATCTGTCTGGGGGTGTTCGGCGCCGACAATTTCATGATCCCATCCCTGGTCGCCATGCTCGTCATGTTCATTCTGCTGCGGCCATACCTGGACGACCTGAAGATCGACAAGACGGACGGGGAGAACGAAACGAACAACGCGGACAAGGAGACGAACGCATGATGATCATGACCACGTGGCAAGGCGTCATCACCATCATCATGGCGATGCTCGGCACCATGCTGACTCGTTTCCTGCCGTTCCTGCTGTTCCCCGAATCGAAGGAACCGCCGCGTTTCATCACCTACTTGGGCACCGTCCTGCCGTATGCCATGACAGGCCTGCTTGTCGTGTACTCGCTCAAAGGAGTGGACCTGACGTCAGGCAGCCACGGCATTCCCGAATTGTTGGCGATTATCGCAATCGCCCTGCTGCACATATGGAAAAGGAACATGCTGCTGTCGATCGCCGGCGGCACCGCCGTCTATATGCTGCTGGTACAGCTGGTTTTCTCTTAAGACGGCTTCCGCCTGTGCTTGGCATTGCGATTACCTGGCGAGCCCCATCTCGTATTTGAGCGTCATCACACGAATGGCGGATTGCTGCACCTTCCGCGCGAACGTCGCATCGCCGGCCGCTTTGGCGTTCAATCCGTCCAACACCGGCTGCACGTAGGAAGAGGCGCCGATACATGCCAAATCGCCGCCGGCTTCGACCAGCCGCAAACCCAAATCACTCGGCTGCACGCCACTCAAAGCCGTTGCGGACAGGGAATCGGAAGTGACGACGCCTTGGAAGCCGATTTTCCCGCGCAGATAGCCGGTGACCAGCGTTGATGAGAACACGGCCGGATTATTCGGATCGATCGCCTGATATGTGGCCAAAGACATCATCACCATCGAAGGGCTTGCCTCCAACGTGCTGTTGAACGCGCTGATTTCCGGACCATCCAACGTGGTGGTGGTGTCGAGGATGCCGTTCGCGGTGAAATCGGTATTGCCGGTCACCGATCCCAAACCCGGATAATGTTTGATGGCGCTGCTACCCCCGAATCGGACATGCCCTGTATGAACGCCTTCGCATGGTCCGCATTGCCGGCCGGATCAAGACCGAAATCACGGTACAGCGCGCCAATCGGGGCGTTCGACGAACGGTCCACGGTCACCGTGCCGACGACGGGCGCCAGATCGACATTGATGCCCGCAGCCTTGAGCTGCGTGCCCCATGCGGATGCCGATTGCCTCAACTGGCTGACATCCATTGCGCCTGCTGGGTGGCCGAAGGCATGGTATCGAACCCGGCCCCCTTGAGATGCTGGACCAGACCACCCTCCTGATCGGTGGACATCAACAGCTGGTTGTCGCCCGGAGCATACGATTGCAGCGTGGATGTGGCGGCCGCGACCCCGGCGGTCCCCGAATTCCAGTTGCCGATGATCAAAACCGAACCAACATGCCTGTTCGCGATGAGGTCATACAACGATGACGGATCGGAACCAGCGAACAATGGCGCCATAACCAGCTGCCCGACCCGTTCCTCGACACTCATGGACTCCACGGCCCGCACCGCCTTGGCATGCGGCGAATCGTCGCGGACGGACGGCACTTGCGCCTTGTCGAGGGAATCATGCGTGACCGTCGGCCGGCGAGTGGAAAAAGCTGCGGTGGCGGCGTCCGATGGGGAAGCGTCGCCGGAACATGCGGCCAACGTGACCGGCAGCATCGCCACGCAGCAGGCAGCCACCAATCGTGTGAAAAACCCATGAGCCTTCTTCATACCGCCATTATGGCATGCCGGCATTCCCCATATGTTCCCTTCATACGGACATGCCACGGAACAGCCGATTCAGCCACGGCCAGATCCGTTCGGCTGGCGGCTTAACGGCGTTCCTCGCCTGCCGCTAGGCTATTAGCATGTCTTTCTTTGATATGTTTGGTCCCATGTTCGATCCCGAAGGCGGCTCGAACCGTGCCGGCAGGCAGAATCCGCGCAAACCCAGCAACGACGATCCGATCATCCTCAACGTCGAAACCGACGGAGGGGACGGTCCGCAACCATCGTCGAACGTTCCCCCGAAACGACCTTCGGGCCCCCGCATCACCAGCAAGCCGAACCGTCCGCGCAAACCGTCGAACGGCAGCAAGATCTTCATCGGCGTGGTGCTGGCGCTCGCCATCGTCATCGGACTGTTCTTCGCGCTCGCGCAGTTCGTCACCGATGTCATGTGGTACAGCCAGCTCGGCTTCCAAAGCGTGATTTGGACGCAGCTGGGCACCAGGGTCGGCCTCTGGCTGGCGTACGCGGTGCTCATCGCCGCAGTCGGCTTCATCTCCGCCACGCTGGCGATATGGGCGCGTCCCGACGCTGCGGACGGCTCCACCATCCGCGTGAACGGCGACACCATCGAAATCGGCAAGAGCGTGAGCTCCAAGAGCGCTCGACGCATCGCCGTGGTCATCTCCCTGATTGTCGGACTGGTGTTCGGCTCCCAGTTCAACGCGAACTGGTCCGAAATCCTGCTCATGTTCAACTCGCAAAGCTTCGGCACCAAGGATCCGCAGTTCGGCATCGACAACGGCTTCTACGTGTTCGTGCTGCCCGGACTGAAACTCATCATGTCCGCTGTCTCGCTGTTGCTGCTCGCTGGCATCATCTTCTCCATCGTCACCCACGTGCTTATGGGCGGCATCCGCATCACCATGCCGGTGAACGGCCATGGCCTGTTCCACATCACCAAACGCGCCCGCCGCCAGATCGGCATCTGGCTGATGCTCAACATGTTCGCCTGGGCCGCCAATCAGGTTCTGGGCGTGTTCTCGCACCTGACCGAGGAAGGCAGCAGAATCACCGGTGCCACCTACACCACGGTGAACGCCACCATCCCCGTCACGTTCATCATGGCCGCCATCACCGCCATCCTTGGCGTGATACTGGGCCTGTGGATTATGAAATCCCATACGTTGGAAGGTTCCGCACCCATCGCGGCACGTGCTTCCGAAGCGCTCAAGGCGTGGAAGGTGCCGACCGTGGCCATCGCCTCCGCCATCGTGGTGAGCCTGGTGCTTACCGTGGCCTGGCCGGTGCTGCTGCAGCGCTTCCGCGTCAATCCGAACGCGCAGGAAATGGAATCCACCTATATCCAGCGCAACATCGACGCCACCCGCGCCGCGTACGGCTTGGACAAGGTGAAGGCCGAACAGTACAAGGCCACCACCGAAGGCGAGGAAGGCGCATTGGCCGATTCCGCGGAATCCACCGCTCAGATCCGCCTGCTTGACCCGCAGATCATCTCCCCGACGTTCAAACAGCTGCAGCAGTCCAAGCAGTACTACACGTTCGCCGACACCGTCGCGGTCGACAAATACGACGTCGACGGCGTCAGCCAGGACACGGTGATCGCCGCGCGCGAACTCGATCTGGACGGTCTCGACAACCGCAACTGGGTCAACGACCACACCGTGTACACGCACGGCTATGGCGTTGTGGCCGCCTACGGCAACAAGGTGACCGCCGACGGCCAGCCGAAGTTCTTCGAAGCGGGCATCCCCACCCAAGGCAAGCTCACCGATTCCGAAAAGTACGAGCCGCGCATCTACTTCTCTCCGAACGCCACCGAATATTCGATCGTAGGCGCTCCGGAAGGCACCAAATCCTGGGAATTCGACTATCCGACCGGTTCGGAAGGCGCCACCAACACCTTCAAGGGCGATGGCGGTCCGAAGATCGGCAACATCTTCTCCAGACTGCTGTACGCCATCCGCTTCGGCTCCGACCAGATCCTGTTCTCCAACCGTGTGAACTCCAATTCGCAGATTCTCTACGACCGTTCCCCGAAGGAACGTGTGGCCAAAGTCGCGCCGTATCTGACGCTTGACGGCCGCGTATACCCGGCCGTGGTGGACGGACGGGTCAAGTGGATCGTGGACGGCTACACCACTTCGGACGCTACCCATACTCTCAGATGACCGACTTGGGCGAGGCCACCAAGGACTCCACCACGGAATCCTCCGACACGGTAAGCAGCCTGAACTCGAAGAACGCCAACTACATCCGCAATTCCGTGAAAGCCACCGTGGACGCATACGACGGTTCCGTGGACCTGTATGTATGGGACCAGTCCGACCCGGTCATCAAAGCCTGGGAGAAGATCTTCCCCGGCCAGTACCACCAGCTGTCGGAAATCTCCGGCGACCTGATGAGCCACATGCGTTATCCGGAAAGCCTGTTCAAGGTGCAGCGCGAACTGCTGGCCAAATACCACGTGTCCAGCGCCAACCAGTTCTTCTCCGGAGAGGATTTCTGGCAGACCCCCGTCGACCCGACCGAATCGCAGCAGGCGCAACAGCGAGACATCCTGCAGCCGCCGTACTATCTGACGCTGCAGACCGGCGGCTCCAGCGAACCGGTGTTCTCGCTGACCTCGTCGTACATTCCCGCAGGCTCGTCCACCAGGGAAATCCTGACCGGCTTCCTGTCGGTCGATTCCGACGCGGGCCACGAGAAAGGCAAAATCGGCTCGAGCTACGGCACCATACGATTGCAGGAACTGCCGAAGGATTCCAACGTGCCGGGCCCCGGCCAGGCGCAGAACAACTTCAACGCATCCGCCGACGTGTCGAAGGAACTCAACCTGCTCGAATCCGGCTCGACCAATGTGCAGCGCGGCAACCTGCTCACCCTGCCTCTCGGCGGAGGCCTGGTCTACGTGCAGCCGGTGTACGTCAAATCGTCCGGCTCCACCAGCTTCCCGCTGCTGAAGAAGGTGCTCGTCGCATTCGGCGACCAGGTCGGCTTCGCCGACACGCTGGACGAGGCTCTCGACCAGGTGTTCGGCGGCGATTCCGGCGCGTCCGCAGGCGACGCCGAAAACGTGGGCGACACCACCGATGACAAGCAGGATGCTAAGAACGACGATTCCGCCGATGGCAAGACCAACACTGACGGCAAGCAGGACACGCCATCCAATACCGACGGTAAGACCGGCGGCAATAATGGCGATTCGTCCGGCACGATGAGCGCCGACCTGAAGAAGGCACTCGACGATGCCGCACAGGCCATGAAGGATTCCGATGCCGCCATGAAGAAGGGCGATTGGTCCGCCTACGGCGACGCTCAGAAGCAGCTTCAGGAAGCACTGAACAAGGCCATCGAACTCGAACAGTGATTCCTGTCCGATTCCCTTCATGAAATACGCAGGGGCCGGCTCCTTCCAAAGGAACCGGCCCCTGTTGTCGTTCGCCGCCGGGTATGCTGGGCGCATGGCCGACTATTCTTTCCGCATCGCGACGCAAGACGATATCCAAGCGATCACCGACATCTACAACGCGGCAGTCATCCGCGGCGGCTCGTCCGCCGACACCACGCCACGTACCTACGCGCAACGCAAGGCATGGGTGGAATCGCACCACGATCCATATGCGGTGTTCGTCACCACCGTGCCTGCACGGATGCAGCCACGGAAGGCGGCGAACGGATCATCGGCTTCTCCGCGCTGTCCGTGTTCTACGACCGCGCCGGCTACGACGCGTCACCGACCTCGCCTACTACATCGCCCCCGAATGGCAGGGCAGGGGAGCGGGCACCTTCACACTGGCCAGACTGCTTGACGAATGCCGAAACCGCCACATGCGCAAAGCCTGCGGCATCATCTTCGCCGACAACCGCGGATCCATCGCACTGATGAAACATTTCGGATTCACCCAATTCGGACTCATGCCCCAAGCCGCCACCGACTCCACCGGAACCATGCGCGACATGAGCTACTGGCATCTCGACCTGTAAGCACCTGACAGTAGAATCTGTGCGGTTAAACAAGACGAGAGCACGCAAGAACACAGAGGAATGGACGATTATTATGGCATCTGATTTCTGGCTGATCGCAGGACTGGGCAACCCCGGCTCCAAATATGAGGGCACCCGCCACAACATGGGCTTCATGACCGCCGACGTGCTGGCCGAACGCTGGTCCGTCAACTTCTCCGACCACAAGGGACTCGCCATGCTCGGCAAAGGCGTGATGAACCTATCCGGCCGCAACGTCAAATTCTTCCTCGCCAAGCCACTCACCTACATGAACGAATCCGGCAACGCGGTCGCTCCATCAGCGCCTACTACCAGATCGAACCGGACCATATCGTGGTTATCCACGACGACATGG
>ENA-OQBJ01000713-OQBJ01000713.1-human-gut-metagenome-genome-assembly--contig:-NODE-713-length-16286-cov-1.988304_pt1 | contig 16286 bp, 23 predicted proteins | sample MGYA00242743_ERZ504545 | MGnify/ENA primary metagenome ERZ504545 (study PRJEB26092, sample SAMD00036252) | human gut metagenome | host: Homo sapiens | study: EMG produced TPA metagenomics assembly of...
GCCACCTCTCCGCCGGCCGTCTCCATCAACAGGAGTTCCGGCAGCCCGTACTCCTCGCCGGCACGCCGGTCAATCTCCCGCATCTCCTGTACGAGTGATACTTTCATGCTCATCCCTCCATCACGCATTGTGCTACGGCATACGCTCCTGTATGGCTCAACGACAGCCAGATTTCCTTGATGCCGCGCTGGCGTGCCAGCTCCGCGAAATACCCGTGCAGGTTCACGCGCGGAGCGCCTGCGCATCCGGCAGGATCTCCACATCGCGCAGTGTGCCGCCGCGCAGCCCCGTACCGAAGGCCTTGAGTACCGCCTCCTTGCCGGAAAAACGCGCAGCAAAGCTTGCCGCCGCCTGCACACCGCGCTCCTCGCAATACGCCCGCTCGCCTTCCGTATAGACGCGCACAACGAAGCGTTCCTTTGCCACTGCCTGGCGGATCCGGGCAATCTCCACGATATCGGTGCCGATCCCTCGAATCAAGCAACCATCTCCTTCCTTTTATACAACTTGATATATATTATTTCCCTGTCTGGAAAAGGTTTTCCTCCCCCAAAAAAAATTTATCTTTTTTAAAATAATTTTTGGTTATACTATCATACATTCATCAAAAATATGGTATAATGGCATTAAATAAAAGCAGTTTATAAAGAAAGAAGCGATCCTATGGAACTAAGACAACTCGAATATTTCCAGATGGCCAGCCGTCTGCGCAATATTACCCGTGCGGCAGAACGCCTGCGCGTTTCCCAGCCGAACATCACCGTTGCCATCAAGAAACTGGAAGCTGAGCTTGGGATCCAGCTCTTTGACCGCAGCCAGAAGCAGCTCTCGCTGACGCCTGAGGGTGCCGTATTCCTCAACCGCGTCGAGCTTGCCCTGCGCAATATCCAGGATGCCGTACTTGAAGTCAATGACTACAAACAGCTCCAGAAAGGCACAATCAAGATCGGTGTGCCGCCGATGATGGGTGCCTACCTCTTCCCGCGCATCTTCTCGAGCTTCCAGCGCCGCTACTCCCATCTCGACATCTTCATGCATGAAGAAGCCTCCATGTCCATCCGCGAACAGCTCGAACGCGATGAACTCGACTTCGGCATCATCATCATCTCGGGTGCCTCTCATCACCTCCAGCTCCTGCCGATGTCGAAGAACCAGATTCTCTGCTGCGTGCCGGAAGATAGCCCACTCGCGAGCAAGAAGAGCCTCTCTTTGCAGGACGTCGCCGATTCCAAGATCGTCATGCTCAAAGAAGGTTCCTTCCTGCGCCAGACCATCCTCGGCAAGATGAAGGATGCCAACATCACGCCGAACATCGTCCTTGAGTCCAACCAGATCGTCACGCTCAAGGGTCTCGTTGCCAGCGGCGTCGGCATCACGTTCCTGCTCGATATGGTGGCCGGCAACGAGCCGGGCATGAAGGCCATCCCGCTTGCGGAGCCGCTCTTCGTCGATGTCGGCCTGGCCTGGAAGAAAGATCGCTACATCTCCAAGGCTGCCCAGTCCTTCATCGATTTCTGCAAGGATCTGCTCAAGCAGAAACAGGCTCTGCCGTCTGATGTCTGCGCCCCTCTCCGCTTTCCTTCTATAATAATGTTATACACCCATGCCAAAAGGTCACCCTGCCTCATTGTGGTGTGCCTCCGTCAATAGGACACGGAAAAAATAATGGATTTGCGGTTCGCCTGAGTGGCGAGCCGCTTTTGGTGTGGCATAATAATACCCCCAGACAAGACAGTCTGTTTTTTCACTGTCCTATCTAGGGGTATCATATCATATCAAAGTGGAAGGGTGACCTTTTCCTATGCAGCTGACAGGCCAGCGGCTCAGCGCTGCAGGATCTCGAGGATGGCTGCACCAATATCCTGTGTCCGAGCCGTGCCGCCGAGATCCGGTGTCAGCGTCCGCTTCTCGACGAGCAGCGTCTCAATGGCTCGGATAACGCGCTTGCCCCATTCTTCCTGGCCGAAGAAATCGAGCATCTGGCTGATGGACCAGATGCTGGCCAAGGGGTTTGCGATGCCCTGCCCGGCAATATCCGGCGCGCTGCCGTGGATGGGCTCGAACATCGAAGGATACTTGCGCTCCGGATTGAGGTTGGCGCCGGCCGCGAGGCCCATGCCGCCAGCAATTGCCGCACCGAGATCTGTCAGGATGTCACCGAACAGATTGCTCGTGACGACGACGCCGAAGCGCTTGGGGTCTTTGACGAACAGCATGCTTGCCGCATCCACGAGCAGCTTGTGCGTCTCGACATCCGGATATTCCTTGCTTAGTTCTGCAAAGATCTCATCCCAGAACACCATCGAATAGCCGAGGGCATTGCCCTTGGAGATTGAGGTCAGGCTCTTGTGTTCCCGGCGCGCCAGCTCATACGCATAACGCATGATGCGCTCGCAGCCCTTGCGCGAGAAAACGCCTGTCTGCAGGGCAAGCTCCTGCGGCGTACCCGGATAGAGGCGTGCGCCGACGTCGCGTACTCGCCCTCGCTGTTCTCGCGGACGACGATCATGTCGATGTCCTCACGCTTGACGCCGGCAAGCGGGCAGGGTGCGCCCTCGAGCAGCTTGACAGGACGCAGATTGACATACTGGTCAAAGCCGCGGCGGATCTTGAGGAGCAGCTGCCCCAAAGAAACATTGTCCGGCACGCCCGGATAGCCGACGGCACCCAGATAGATGGCATCGAAGGCCTTGAGCTTCTCGAGCCCGTCTTCGTCCATCATCTTGCCCGTCTGCAGGTAATATTCGCACCCCCAGGGGAAATCGGTGAATTCCACGGCAAACGTGCCGTCCATGGCAGCGATGCCGGAGAGGACTTTCTTGCCCTCGGCAATGACTTCTGGGCCGATGCCGTCGCCGGCAATCACAGCAATCTTGAATCTTTCCATAATAAGAACACCTCGTATTTCAAGTCCGTAAACGGAAATGGACTAGACAGATGGAAAAAGCGGCTTCCCAAAGGAAACCGCTCGGAAAAGCAAGAGATTACATGACGATATGCGCCATGACGAAGCCTGCGCAGCAGCCCGTGATGACACCGATGAGACCCGGATCATGAAGCTGTGGTTCAGGATGTACTTGCCGATGCGCGTCGTACCCGAACGGTCGAACCCGATGCAGGCAAGGTCCGAAGGATACGTTGGCAGGAAGAAGTAGCCATAGCAGGCCGAGATGAACGACATGATGAGGACCGGATCCATGCCGACATTGAGAGCCAGCGGCATGACGATCGCGATGGCTGCAGCCTGCGAGTTAACCAGCTTGGACGTCAGGAACGCGAAGATGGCATAAGCCACGGATACGACTGCACGGCCATACCGAGCCATTCCTTGAGGATGGTCATGTGATTGGAGAAATACGTATCAGCCATCCAGGCAACACCGTAAACGGAGACGAGTGCGACGATACCGGAACGGAACACCTGGCTGTTGCCGACATCCTTGGCCTTGATCTTGCAGAAGATCAGGATCATGGCGGCGACGAAGAGCATGACCATCTGGATGACGTCCGTCATCGAGATGGCTTTCATGACGCCCTTAGCGTTCGGGAAATGCGGCAGGAGCGACGGGAAATTACCCAGGCAGGCAATGACGAGGATGCCGATGAAGAAGATGTACATGGCATGGTAATAAGACTTCGGCAGTTCTTTGCCCTGCAGCGTCTCCGAATCGCCATAGACGTATTCCTTGTTCTCCGGATCCTTGATGAATTCCTGGAAGCGCGGGTCCTTGTCGAGATCCTTGCCGCGGCGATACGACCAAAGAGCCGCACAGAGTACACCGACGAACGTAGCCGGGATGGAGACAGCGAGGATCTGCAGGACCGTGTACTCATAACCGGCAGCAGCCATGAAACCGACGATAGAAACAACGGCAACCGAAACCGGCGAAGCACAGATACCCATCTGCGAAGCGACGGAAGCGACGGCCATCGGGCGCTCCGGGCGGATGTTCTGCTTGATGGCGATATCATAGATGATCGGGAACATCGTATAGACGACGTGACCCGTGCCGCAGAGAACCGTCAAGAACCAGGTCGTGATTGGCGCGAGAATCGTGACCTGCTTCGGATTGTTGCGCAGGAATCTCTCCGCATACTTCAGCATGACCGTGAGGCCGCCGGACGTCTGCAAGAAGCCGGCGCAAGTGACGACGGCGAGGATGGTGAGCATGACGCCGATTGGCGGCACACCCGGCTTGTAACCAAAGACGAACGTGTAGATGACCAGACCGATACCGCTGATGACAGCCAGGCCGATGCCGCCGTGACGTACACCGAAGACCAGGCAGGTCAACAGGACGATGAGACCAAGTAACATTTCCAAAATGAACTCCCCTTCCTTAGAAATGACTCCCCATAACACATATAAATAGATAGGATAAATAAAAGGATACCATTTGACCAAGTGCCTGTCTCCCTGTCGGGCACCAAGCCGGATGCAATATACTCGCGATTGCGATTCATTGCATTTGTTTTATATTATTCGTCACAATATGACAAATTCCTGCTGACAGAACAAAAGATATGTCATATTGAAACGGATACAACCATCCCAGCTGCGTACACTTGCTCAAAACCTTATACATTATACAACATAATGGAAGCATAAGTAAATACTATTTATTATAAAATATTTAGATGATAAACATATATTATTGTAATATGCCTATCATTAATCTTCATGTCATTGTGCCATCCAAGGCAGGGCAACGAGAAATATTTTTCGCATTTTCTAGGGCTTTTTCTATTTGAAATGGCATAGCAATGTGTTATAATATGCTAAAAAGTTATATTGATAACGATTCTAATGAATTTAGAGGAGGATTTTCATTCATGGCAACCATTAATGATAACTATCTGAAACTCCCGGGCAGCTATCTCTTTGCTGAGATTGCCCGCCGTGTCGCGGCATATAAAGAAGCGCATCCAGAAGCGGACATCATCCGCCTCGCATCGGCGATGTCACGCAGCCGCTGCCGCAGGTCTGCATCGAGGCTATGCACAAGGCCGTCGATGACCAGGCCAAGGCTGAGACGTTCCACGGCTACGGCCCGGAGCAGGGCTACTCCTTCCTGACAGAAGCCATCATCAAGCACAACTACACGGACCGCGGCATCGAGATCGCGCCGGATGAGATTTTCGTCAGCGATGGCTCGAAGAGCGATTGCGGCAACATCCAGGAGATCTTCGGCACGGCCAACAAGGTCGCCATCACGGATCCTGTCTATCCGGTCTACCTCGATACGAATGTCATGGCCGGCCGCACGGGCACGTTGCAGGATGACGGCCACTTCGAAGGTGTCGTCTATCTGCCCTGCACGGCAGAGAACAACTTTGCACCGGACCTGCCGCAGGAGAAGGTCGACATGATCTATCTCTGCTGCCCGAACAACCCGACGGGTACGACACTCTCACGCGAGGAGCTGACGAAATGGGTCAACTACGCCAAAGAGAACGAATCGATCATCCTCTTTGACGCCGCCTATGCCGCTTACATCACGGAAGACGATGTCCCCCGCTCCATCTACGAGATCCCGGGCGCCAAAGACGTGGCCATCGAGTTCCGCTCCTTCTCCAAAACGGCCGGCTTCACGGGTACGCGCTGCGGTTACACGATCGTCCCGAAGACGGTCAAAGGCCGCGCAGCCGACGGCTCGCTCGTGCCGTTCAACCAGCTCTGGAACCGCCGCCATACGACGAAATTCAACGGCACGGCCTACATCGTGCAGCGCGGCGCCGCAGCCATCTACACGGAAGAAGGCCAGAAGCAGGTCAAAGAACTCGTTTCCTATTATATGGAAAATGCCCGCATCATCCGCGCGGGTCTCGAACCTGCGGCCTCAAGGCCTACGGCGCGTCAACGCACCGTACATCTGGCTCAAGACCCCGAACAACATGAGTTCGTGGGATTTCTTCGACAAGCTGCTGACGGAAGTCAACATCGTCGCACACCGGGCGCCGGCTTCGGCCCTGCGGCGAAGGCTATTTCCGCCTTACGGCTTTCGGCAGCCGCGAGAACACCGAGCGCGCCGTAGCCCGCTTCGCCAAGCTCAAATTCTAAGCAACCATAAGACGCAAAAATGCTGTCCCAGATCCGGGACAGCATTTTTTGCTTCTCCGCGCACGGAGAAGGGGGACCACGAAGTGGTGGAAGAGGTCAAGCAACCATCAAGCAAGCCGTTTGCCGAAACCGGGCATCGGCCGGGCGGACATGCCCTGCCCCAAGCGATGCTCGATCTCGTAGAGAAATGCGTCACGGCCAGAAGATCCGCACTGCCGCCGGGGCTGATCCAGCGCTGCGTGAAATCATCATCGAGTACGCGGATGGCACGGCAGCCTGCTTCCGTATGCATCCCGTCGAGCATCGCGACATTGCGCGCGGCCCGCTGCGCATAGCGCAGCGTTTCCATATCGTGGCGGCCAAGGATATTCGTGTCCATATTGCTGGCAATAAGTACCAGCAGCGTATCGCAGAGTGCATCGTTCACCGAGACGCCTGCTTCGCGCCGCGTCCGGTACACCGGCAGCGCGAACAGCCGCACCGTGGCAAACCCGCTTTCAGCCTCGCCACGCACGCCTGTCACGCCGTAACGCAGGAACATCGCCTCCCCTTTAGTGCGCGCTTCTGCCGGCTTCTCCTCCACATGCGCATAGGCTGCGGCTGTCAGCCCTGCGCACATCTCCGCCACCAATGTGCAGAGATGATCCGCACGGAGAGGTTCCCCGCGCCTCGCGGCCCAGCCGGCCGCGCCGCAAAGCCAGTCCCAGGCTAAAGATCATGCCTTTATGCGTATTAACGCCATGCGTCGCCGCAAACATGCGCCGCTCCGCCGCAAGACCCGCCTGCTGCAGATATGGCAGCAGAGACGTGACGGGCTCCGCTGCATGCTCTGCCCCCAGCCGCGCGAATCCGTCAAAGCTGCAGCGCAGCGCCGTTGCCGAAGAAAGGAACGTAAAAAAATCCATATCGCGGTGCGCGCCATTCGTCGCGCGATCCACCAGCCCTGGCTTCGGGGTCGCCGAAACCTCACACAACATGGCTTCATGCGCCAGATCGCCAATCACGGGAATCTGCATATCTTCAACCTGCCCTTCTCCAAATCCATCCTGCCTATCATCCTGATACTATATGATAGGATAACACAACGAGCCGCCGCCCGCATCCCTCTGGCAGGAAAGCGGCCGCCAGCACATGCCGGCAGACCGCTCCCCAAAAAGAATCTGTATGCTTTTCTACCTGCAGTACCTTGCAGTGCATCATCCAGCAGCCGCACAAACCGTCCGCGCAGCCGCTGGCCAGCTGTCCTGCTCAGAGCTGCAGCGGCTTGATCTTGCGGATGACATCAAGGATCGTGCCGTCACGAGCCTCGAGAACAGCGATGACCTTATCTTCCCATTCGAGATCATCCGGCGTGCCGACGAGGCTGTAGGCCTTCTGCTGCAATGCTTCAATCGTCGTATGCTCGATGCCGGCCTTATCGAGCATTCGATGAGATCCTGACGGCGCGGGTTGACGGCGATGCCGTAATCCGTGACGAGGACATCGACACAGTCGCCCGGCGTCGTGACCGTGACGACCTTCTTGCAGACCGTTGCCATGCGGCCGCGCACGAGCGGCGTGACGATGATGCAGCACTTGCTGCCCTCTGCCGTATCCGGATGACCGCCCGGCGCACCGCGCAGCACGCCATCCGAGCCCGTCAGCACGTTGACGTTGAAGTCCGTATCGATCTCCAGCGCAGCGAGTACGACGAAATCGAGTTTGTTGACATACGCGCCCTTGTTGGCTGCACTGGCGTATTCGCTCGTCGAGATCTCGAGATGCTTGTCCGGATGCTCTTCGAGGTGCTTGATAGCTTTCATGTCAAAATCCTGCGTATCGAGCAGCTTGCCGACAAGGCCCTTGTCCATGAGGTCACAGATGTTGCCACCCATGCCGCCGAGTGCAAAGCCCATCTTGATGTTCTGCTCGACCATATATTCCTCGAGGAAGCGGTTGACAGCGAGCGATGGGCCGCCGACACCCGTCTGGAAGGAGAACCCGTCCTTGAAATACGGCGTCGAAGCGATGACCTTCGCACAGTTCTCAGCCATCATGAGGTTGCGCGGATCCTGCGTGATGCGTGCTTCCTTCGTGCCGATTTTCGTCGGATCGCCGATGGCATCGACGACGACAACAGCATCGACATCGATGGAACTGATTGGCGATGGCATGTTCGGGAACGGCACGAGCGTATCCGTCACGACGACGACATGATCTGCATAATGGGAGTCGGCAACGGCATAGCCCATGCACACAGTTGTGCTTGCCGCCCGTACCCTTGGCATTGCCGTAATCATCCGACGTCGAAGCGGCGATGAAGGAAATGTCGATGTGGAGTTCGCCCGTCTCGATAGCGCGTGGACGTCCGCCGTGGCTGCGGATGATGGCCGGTGTCTTGAGCTTGCCGGCCGAAATGACTTCACCGATGCGGCCGCGCACCCCCGAGGACTGGATGCCGATGATCTTGCCCTGCTCGATGTAATCAGCCAAAAGATCCTGCGCGCTGCCGAGCGATGTCGTGGCAACCGTCAGATCCTTGAGTCCCATGTCCTCGATGAGGACTTTCATGACCATGCTCGTCACATAGTCGCCATTGCGGAAAGCATGATGGAACGAGACCGTCATGCCGTCATGTGCGCCGCACTGCTCGCAGGCTTCGCGGATGGAAGCCACGACCTTGCTTTCCTGCGGTTTCTCGTGGCGGATTGTCACGGGGCCGGCTTTCTTGAACGGCTTGCCGTCCATATGATATTTGCCCTGGTAGACTTCTTTGCCGTCCTTCAGGAGTTCATCAGGAATATCTCTTCCTACTGCGTTGATCATTTCTGCTCCTCCTTATAAATCGCCGTGATAGACACCGCAAGCCTTCGCCAGCGCGATGACACGGCTGGCATCCTTGATGAAAGCGATATCGACCATCTTGCCGTTGACCGTGTAGACGCCGACGCCGAGCTTCGACTGCTCCTCATACGTGCGTACATACGTCTCAGCCGTGGCGATTTCCTTCGGCGTCGGAGCGAGCGTCTGATGCACAAAGGCAATCTGGCGCGGATTGATGAGGCTCTTGCCATCAAAGCCATATCGTGGATCATGCGGACCTCATTCTCGAAGCCTTCCTCATCGTCAAGATTCGTGAAGACCGTATCGAAGCACTGGACACCGGCGGCACGAGCCGACATCACGATGAGATTGCGTGCCGTGTTGAGTTCGATGCCGCCCGGCACGTAATGCGTGTGCATGCTGCGATGGAAATCGCCGGCCGAAAGGGCGATGCCGAACAGGCGATCTGAAGCCGAAGCGATCTCATAGGCGTTGAGTACGCCCTTCGGGCTCTCGAGAGCAGCATGATGAGCGTGCGGCCTTCTTCCACGCCGAACTCCTTCTCAGCTGCGAGTACATGCTCCTCGACTTTCTTGACATCCTCGGCGCTTTCGCAGGTCGGGATGCGGACGCCATCGGCGCCGCCAGCCACGCTGACGCGGATATCTTCCTGCCAGTGCGGCGTATCGAGGCCATTGATGCGGACGATGACTTCCGTATCACCGTAATCGATGGTCTTCAAGGCATGATAGAGCGAGAAACGCGCGGCATCCTTCTGGTTCTCCGCTACCGCATCTTCAAGGTCCAGCATGATGCTGTCAACGCCATAGATGTAAGCATCTTTGATGAGGCCAGGTTTCTGGGCATTCATGAACATCATCGTGCGGCGCAGGCGGAAGCGCTCGGGTCTTGGACGTGGAATCATTTGATGACACCTCCCCACGGAATATTCTTGGCAGACATATCATTGCTGCGGAACACGGCGCATTCCACACGCGCTTTCAGCGTGCAATCAAGAGCACCCTTATCCACCACTTTGACGCGTGCATCCTTGACGCCAAGGCCTGACAGGACGGACAGGACGGTTGCCTTGATCTGGCGGCCATACTGGTTCATGACGCTGGATTCCAGCGTGAGCTCGATCCCATTGGTGCCAGGCATAACCGTTACCTGCGCATCACTGGATTCCAGCGTGCCGGCGATTGCAGCCTTCTGGATTTCCATAATATCGCTCCTTTGCAAAACACTTGAGTATTCTCTGATTTCTCCTCTTATTAAAACGCGAAACCAGCCCTTTGTAAAATGTCTCTTTTTTATGTTTATCCATTCCATATATGCATGATTAATAAGAAAAGAAAGGCTATTTACAACTTATCCATTCTCTTATACCATAACAAGAAAGAATGCTATTTTGCCCACATCATCACCATGGTCAGCAAATCCGTACCATAGGAACCCAGAAAGGAATGATTGACTTGGATGAACAGGATTTCCACCTCCTGCAGGTCTTGAGCCGCACGCGCAATATCACGCATGCCGCCGACGAACTCTACATCACGCAGTCCTCCGTTTCCAAACGCATCCGCCAGATGGAAAAGGAGCTCGGCCTGACGCTCATGCTGCGTTCCCGCCAGCGTCCAGTTCACGCCGGCCGGCGAGATTGTCCTCGCGCACGTCAAGAGCATCCTGCAGGAACTCGAGACGATGAAGCAGGAACTCAGCCTGCAGACGGGACGCATCGCCGGCACGCTGCGCGCCGGCATCTCCATCAACTACGCGATGTACCGGCTGCCCGACGAACTCGCCGATTACAACGAGCGTTACCCGGCCGTCACCACCCAGATCACGACCACGAGCAGCCAGAACGTCTACGCCATGCTCATGGCCAATCAAATCAACGTCGGCATCCTGCGCGGCGAATACAGCGAGTGGCGCGGCGAACGCATCCTGCTCGCCCGCGAGCATATCTGCGCCATCACGAGCCAGAAAGACCGGCAGACACCGCTCTCGGGCCTGCCGCAGATCTCCCGCCCGGCCGATGATGATATGGAGCGCATGCTCGCCCAGTGGATGCGCGAGAATCATCTGCAGGCTTCGCCCAACCGCATCTCCGTCAACAGCACGCGACCTGCATGGCATGGTAGAGCGTGGGCTCGGCTGGGGCATCGTGCCGGAAATCTGCCTCGGCAACTTCCACGGCTGCGTCCGCCCGCTCTACTTTACCAACGGCGAACCTTTGACGCGCTCCACCTTCATCATGTACACGAAACAGGCCCTGGAGCTGCCGCAAGTCCGCGCCTTCATCCAGCTCATCCGCGAACACAATAAGATGAGGCAAGAACAACGGGAGGACTCCTGATATGAGTGAAGTAACCAAGATTTATCCAGTGACCGGCGCGCCCTTGCGGAAGTCTCCGCACTGCTCGAGCAGGAGGCATCCGCCTCGACCGCCATCTCGACTACATCAGTGCCATCCGCGACGACGAATGCCACCTCATCGCGACGGGCAGCATGTTCCGCAATACGCTGCGCTGTTTCGCCGTCGATCACCGCCACCAAGGCGAAGGGCTCCTCAACACCATCGTCAGCCATCTCATGGAGCAGCAGCTGCTGCGCGGCAACCTCGAAGTCTTCCTCTACACGAAGCCTGCTTCCGCCCGCTTCTTCCGCGACCTCGGCTTCTATGAAATCGCGCGCGTAGAGGGCCGTCTCGTCTTCATGGAGAATCAGCCACAGGGCTTTGCCCGCTGCCTGCAGCGCTTCAAGAAAGAAACGGCAGACTTCCTGGCAGCCAGGCAGGAGCCGCATGATGAAGCCAGCCCAGTGGCTGCCATCGTCATGAATGCCAATCCTTTCACGCTCGGCCACCGGTACCTCATCGAGCAGGCCAGTCACGAGAATGCGCTCGTCCATCTCTTCCTCGTCAGCGAGGACGCGAGTCTCTTCCCCTTCTCCGTCCGCAAGCAGCTCGTGCAGTCCGGCATCCAAGATCTTGCCAATGTCTGCCTGCACGAGAGCGGGCCGTACATCATCAGCAACGCCACGTTCCCGAGCTACTTCCTGCCCGACGATGATACAGCCAGCATCGGCCATGCCGAACTCGACCTCACGCTCTTCGGCAAGATTGCTGCGGCACTCGGCATCCGCCGCCGCTATGTCGGGGAAGAACCCTTCAGCCAGGTCACGAATCTCTACAATACAGTCATGCGCGAGAAACTGCCAGGACTCGGCATCGAATGCCGCGTCGTGCCGCGCCTTGCCGTGAACGGCCATGCCGTCAGCGCTTCCGACGTGCGCCAGTGCCTGAAAGACGGCGACTGGGAAACGCTGCAAACGCTTGTACCGCCAGCACATATGCCTGGCTGGAAAGCGATGCATCCCGTGAAATACGCCGCTGCATCGCTGCTGCCCGAGACGTGCGCCATCACTGAACGCCTGCGGGAAAATGATCCCGTACCGTTTTGCCACAGCCCCGGCCATTATGATTTATCATGCCACTTTTATGCAAGAAAGGAATCCATCATGCTGAACGGAACCCCTGTCGAACTTCCCGCCATGCTCATGGCCCGGGAGGCGCGCGCCGAAGCACAGAAGCCTGCCAGGCCGCGCATCCCGCTGCACGCTCATCTCCTTTGGCCTCAATATCCCCGGCCCCGTCAAGACGAACGAGGAGCTGCGCCGTCTCTTTGACGACGGGCTCGCGGCCATCGAGGAGCTGCTGCACGGCCTGCAGATGCCAGCCATAGCGCAGTTCACGCATCACGCCGCAACCGGTGACGAGGCCCTGCTCGCCGTCCAGGGAGAACCTGGAGCCATCAAGGCCGCCACCACAAGACTTGAGGAAACACATCCGCTTGGCAGGCTCTTTGATATCGACGTACTCGCATCCGACGGGCACAAACTCTCCCGCCCCGTACCGCGCCGTTGCCTGCTCTGCGACGCCCAGGCCCAGATCTGCGCCCGCAGCCGCCGCCATTCCGTAGAAGCCCTGACCACGCGGATTGCCGCGATGCTCCAGGACTACTTTCACAATTAAACAGCATATATAAACAATTTTTCCATTCCAAAGAGGAATGTTTCGATAGAAAAAATCCGACTTTTACAAAAGATTCTAGGTATGGTAAAAATAAATCATATCAATTCTATCATTCATTCGGATATTCGGATATCTGGATTCGTCAAGGGAGTGGAAAAGGAATGTCTACATCACCCAAACAAGGCTTTGGTGGCGTGCGCTGCTCACCATCGCGTGGCAGCATCCGGCTGGTTCATCCCAGTACCGGACGGTCTGACCTTAAATGCCTGGTACCTGTTCTCAATCTTCCTCGGTACAGTCGTGGGCTTCATCCTGCAGCCGATTGAGCTTGGTACCATCGCGCTCATCGCACTCGTGGCCTGCGCGCTCTCCGGTGCCATGACCTTCAAGCAGGTTCTCTCGGCGTTCAGCGGCAACACCGTCTGGCTGATCGTCTCAGCTTTCCTGCTGGCGCGTGCTTTCATCATCACGGGTCTCGGCCGCCGCATCGCCTACATCGCCATGCGCGCATTCGGTGACAGCAGCCTCAAGCTCGCTTATTCGATCAGCTTCTCGGAAATGATCATCGCTCCGGCCATCCCGTCGAACTCCGCCCGTGCCGGCGGCCTCATCTTCCCGATCGTGCAGAGTCTTGCCGATGCTTTCGGCTCCGACCCGGAAAAGAGCCCGCGCAAGATCGGCGCATTCCTCACGACCAGCGTCTTCCAGCTCGACCTCGTCATTTCCGCCATGTTCCTCACGGCCATGGTCGGCAACCCGATTGCCGTCGAACTCGCCAACCGTATCCTCGGCATCGAGATCACGTGGATGGACTGGTTCATCGCCGCTTCCGTCCCGGGCATCGTCTGCTTCCTCGTCATCCCGTACTTCATCTACAAGGTCTACCCGCCGGAAATCAAGCATACGCCAGAGGCCAAACAGCTCGCCGATGCGGAGCTTGCAAAGATGGGGCCGATGAAACGCGGCGAAAAGGTTCTCGCCTGCGTCTTTGTCCTGCTGCTCGGCCTCTGGGCCACGGCCAGCATCACGAAACTCAACGCCACGCTCATCGCTTTCGTCGGCCTCTGCATCCTGCTCGTCTGCCGCGTCATCAAATGGAGCGACGTCACGGGCGAGAAGAATGCCTGGAACACCCTCGTATGGGTGGGCGGCGTCATTGTCATGAGCGATTACCTCAACCGTCTCGGCTTCATCCCCTGGTTCGCCAAGATTCTCGAGAATCAGATGGTCGGCGTCGGCATGATGGCCGCCGTTGCCCTTTCCTTCATCATTTACCTCTACAGTCACTATTTCTTTGCCAGCATGAGTGCGCATGTCACGAGCATGTACGCCGCCCTCATCACGCTTGGTGCGGCTGCCGGCGCTCCCCCTTCGTCTCGGCTTTCGTCGTCGCCATGGCATCGAACATCTGCGGCTGCCTGACGCACTTCGGCACGGGCCCGGCTCCTGTCTACTTCGGTGCCGGCTACGTCCCGCAGAAAACCTGGTGGCTGCTCGGCTTCGCCATCTCCCTGATCCACGTCGTCGTCTGGCTCGGCATCGGCGGCGTCTGGTGGGCATTCCTCGGCTACTGGTAATCCCCCTTCATACGGAAACGTCAAAAACCCGTCGCGGCAAGACCGCGGCGGTTTTTTTGACGTTCCTTTATCTCTTTATATTTCCTTTATGATCCTTGCCGACTTTATTTGATGAAACCCACCTGGCTGGCAATTTCCTCGTAGACTTTATCCTTGCGCTTGTTGAATACGACCTTGTTCTCCTCGAACAAGTTGCGGCCATGCGTATCGATGGAGACAATGAGCGGGCCGAACTCCTTGACTTTGCACGTCCAGAGCGTTTCCGGCATGCCGAGATCTTTCCAGTTGGCCGATACGATTTTCTCGACGCAGGCAGCCGCGACGACGGCGCAGCCTGCGGGGAACACACAGTGCAATGCCTTGTGATCGCGACAGCCGCGCATCGTACCGTCGCCCATGCCGCCCTTGCCGATAATCAGACGCACGCCCGTCTCCTTGATGAATGCTTCCTCGAATTTCTCCATGCGCATCGAAGTCGTCGGACCTACCGTCACCATCTCATATGCGTCCTCGCCGAGTGGGCGGATAATCGGGCCGGCATGCAGGATGGCTCCGTCCTTGACATCAACAGGCAGCTTGCGCTCCTCCTCGATGACGCGGCGATGTGCCACATCGCGGCAGGTCGTAAGCTCTCCCGTCAGGTAAATGACATCCCCGACATTGATATCTTCAAGATCCTCTGCGCTGATTGGCGTCGTCAATACTTTCTTAGCCATCAGAAATCCACCTCCGAATGCGAATCAATCGTGTAATTGAGATCCTTGTCGAAAACGATGTGACCACGGCGATGCGACCAGCAGCCACGTTGACTGCCACGCCGATGACTGACGGATGGCGCGCGCTGTTCTCGATGTTGACGCCAAGTACGGAATTCTTGCCGCGCAGGCCCTGCGGGCCAAGGCCGATGGCATTGATGCCGTCTTCCCGCAGCTGTTCCATCTTCGCAGCTTTCGGATTCTCGTTATGCGAACCGATGCGGCGCATGAGGCTTTCTTCGACTGCAGTGCCGCGACCTCAACCGACGTACCGATGCCGACACCGACGAGCAGCGACGGGCAGGCATTGAGGCCGTAGCTCGTCATCACATCGAGGACGAATTTCGTGACACCCTCATAGCCTTCACCGGGCATTAGCACCTTGGCATGGCCTGGCAAAGAACAGCCGCCGCCGGCCATATACGTGTAGATTTCACAGTCATCGCGGCCCGGCACGATATCCCAGAACAGGATGGGATGCCTTTCGCCACATTCTTGCCCGTATTGTACTCGTCAAACGTCTCAACGGCGTTGTGGCGCAGCGGCGCATCCTTCGTCGCCTGCACGACGGCCTCGCGCAGCAGCGACGGCAGTTCTGCCATATACGGGAACTCCGAACCGCAGTTGATGAAGAACTGGATGGCTCCCGTATCCTGGCAGCTCGGACGATTGAGTTTCATCGCTAGCTCCTGGTTCTTCGTCATCGTCTGGTAAATTGCTTTGGCCAGCGGTTCTTCCTCCTGCGCGGCCAGATTGGCAATCTTTGCACGTACATCGTCCGGCAGCCGCTTGCCCGTAAAGGCCAGGAATTTTGCCATGACATCCGTCATATGCGTGACAGCATCTTCGCGTAACATATGCGCATCCTCTCCCATCTTGATTCACATCCAAGTTATTTCATGGTGTATATCTTTCCAATCATCTTTAAAAAAGATGTAAACTCTAATTCCTATTAAGTCAGTTACAATCTCTTTGTATGTTTCTAAAGATATTCCCCTATCAACATATTTTCTCCCTTTTCTAATTATTTTTTCTATAAGATGTTTTGGTTTTTTT
>ENA-OQBJ01000714-OQBJ01000714.1-human-gut-metagenome-genome-assembly--contig:-NODE-714-length-16259-cov-2.495599_pt1 | contig 16259 bp, 21 predicted proteins | sample MGYA00242743_ERZ504545 | MGnify/ENA primary metagenome ERZ504545 (study PRJEB26092, sample SAMD00036252) | human gut metagenome | host: Homo sapiens | study: EMG produced TPA metagenomics assembly of...
TTCTTCTTTTTTTATTCCCGGCATACAGATTTGAAATAATTCCTGTGCTCTTCAAGTGTCACTCGGGATGGTTCCACCTTTACGCCTCCTTTCCGAATGGACAGACCGGATAATGGCACTCTTTACAACCAAGACAGAGTCCTCCGTGTCCCATCCGGATAATATCTCTCCGCTCAATCTTAATCCCTGCTGCCATTCTCGGCAGGATCAGATCGAATACGGTTGCTTTTGCATACATCACACAGCCCGGCAGTCCCACGATTGGTGTATCGTCTTCAAAGTAAGCCAGACACAACATCGCACCCGGCAGTGTCGGTGCCCCATATGTGACGATTTCCGCTCCGGAAGCCTTGATTGCACCCGGTGTCTTATCATCCGGATCTACACTCATCCGCCCGTACAGATAATAAGATCCACTCCCGCTTCCTTCATTTCTGCAATTGCGTCCGTGATCATTTTCGTATCATCACTGCATAATACATGCTTTGTCATCTGGATTCCAAATGTCTCCAGCTTCTTTTCCACTATAGGAGTAAACTGGTCTTTGATCAGTCCTTTATAGACTTCACTTCCGGTTGTGATCACACCTGCCGTCTTTAATTTCCACGGCGTTACCTTCAATAACGGTTCCGGACCCGCCTTTTTTCTGCTTCTTCCAGTCTCTTTTCATCTATGATCAGCGGAATCACCCGCATTCCTGCGAGCTTGTCGCCTTTTTTCACCGCTGTGTTCGTGTGTCTGGTTGCGATCATGATCTCATCCACACTGTTCACATCATATAATCGTTCGACATCCACCTGGAATAATCCGTCGACATCCGCAAGCAGTTCAATTTTGCCTTCTTTTACAACTGACGGATGCATATTTTCATTCTGCGTGATCCTGCGCAGACGTTCCGCACCTTCATCCTCATGAAGCATGCCTTCTGTCTTCTCCCAGACATACAGATGTTCTTTCCCTATGGAAAGAAGCACCGGAATATCTTCTTCTGTGACAATATGTCCCTTCCGGAATCTCGCATCTTTGATCACTCCCGGAATGATCTGCGTCATATCATGACATAACACATGTCCCACTGCATCTTCTGTTCTGATCAGTTTCATACTTTTCCGCCTCGTTTCTTTATCGTTTCTCGTTTCAATTCTTATCAATGTATCTATCATCTTGTACCTGTCATCCAGGCACATTCTGTTTCATACTCTACTATAGATTTTCTATATGTTGCATATTCTGCTGTATATACTGAAGTAAAAAAGCCGCCGTTTTCCCAACATCGTCCAACGGGAACACATTTTCACAGTCCTCCACATCCACATCACTGATCACTGCCAGACATTCTTCCGGTCGTAACGGCATCGGTTTCCCGTTTTCTTTCCGGTGCAGCATGATCTTCGGCCACGGTCCGTGCTTGATCCCTCTGTCAGAATCAGATCCACACCATCTATCTTTTTCAGGAATTCTTCCGGATCAACTGTTCTGTTGTCCATCAGCACCGCTTTCTCCGAGGAGATCAGACCGGTCACGTCTGCTCCGGCTTTGGTAAAGCGGTCACTGTCTTTTCCTTCGTGATCGATATCAAACCGGTGTCCGTCATGCTTTACGATCGCAATCTTAAGCCCATATACTTTCAGCTTCGGAATCAGTTTTTCCAGAAATGTCGTCTTACCGGTGCCGGAATAGGCCACAAACGATACAACCGGGGTCTGCTGTGCTTTTTCTTTTATTTTCTCTGGTATTATTTTCCGATATTCTTCTGGTGTATTTATATTATAAAATTTCCCCGGTCCGTCTGTAATTCCCTGAACTGCCACATAACATACCCTCAAATTTTCCAGTACATGCTGCACTTTATAATCCCCGGTCTTTAACTGTTCTTCCAATATCTTCCATACAGATTTCCTGTACCATGCACAGAGCACATATTTTTTCCCGGTCTTGCCTACCGGGATCACTGCATCAATCCCATCCATCAGATAGTCTTCCAGTTCCTGCGCCACATCCCAGTCAACCAGCGGCATATCACAGGATATCACCCAGACCCGTTCATGGCTGCATTCTTTCAGCGCCGAGCACAGACCCATCAACGGTCCTTTGTCCTGTTCCAGATCTTCGATATGTCTTGCCTCTATCTCCGGATAATCCCGCCGGTCTTTTACCGAAAGCAGCACCTCATCCGCACCACTTACATGTTCTTCGATCTGTTGTAAAAATGTCTTCTTTCCAATCAGAAGTCCTGCTTTATCCTTCCCCATCCGGGTACTTTTCCCGCCACAAAGGATTATGGCACTGATTCCGGATTTTTTCTTATCTGATTCTGTTTTCATATATTAAAAAACCTGCTCCTTCCGAAAAAAGAGCAGGCGAAATATAAGAGAATCTGCCTGTGACATTTTTTACGAATGCTTTGACAGCTTCTCCTATGTGCTTTGGTAAACAAAGGTGCTGCTCTCCTTTCCAAATACGCGGGAGGCAGATACGTTTCCCTATCTACCCTGAGGAACTGACAGACCTGTCATTCCTGGCCGACATCCCATCATCACAATTTTTATGGATCTTAGGCATGAAGGCTTCGGAGAACCTTGTATTTTCAATTATTTTAACATGCATATTATAAACGGAGTTCTCCGTTCTGTAAAGAAATATCTTCTACTATATCCGTGAACGCGATCACCGGCGGCTGATCTGCCACGTGTTCTCCAATCTCTTTTTCCATCCATGCCAGATTGTACCATCTGTGGAATTTATATCCACAATTTGTGAACCAGCCGACCATACGATATCCCAAATGTTCATGGTAATGGATACTTGCATTCGTCAGGTATTCATCTTCATGCTCGGTACATGCAATACACGCATTCATATTTAACACATTCTGCCGCTTTAATATCTTCTCCAGCATGTCGTATAATTTTGTCCCGATACCCATTTCTTTTTTATTCTGATCCACGTAGATAGACGTCTCTACATTCCATCCTCCTGCCGGTCTCTCGTGAAAAGCACTTGCATATGCATATCCACATATTTCTCCATTCACCTCTGCCACAAGATATGGATATCTCTCCAATACATGCCGGATCCGTCCTCGGAATTCTTCCACCGTCGGCACATCATATTCATATGTAATCACTGTATGTTCTATATAAGGCGCATAGATTGCAAGCAGTTCTTCCGCATCCTCTTCTTTTGCAATCCGGATTGTAATCTCTTTTTTCTCATTGGTGTTCATTCTATATTCAGCTCCAGTCTGCTCTTATTATTTATTTCTCCACTATTATAAACACGTCCGTAAAAAAATGCCATCTCTCTGCAGATTTTTCCTGCAAAAGAGATGACATTTTTACATATTTTATTATCCCTGGTTCTGTGCCGCAACCAGATGTGTTGCTCCGTATTTTTCGCGAAGTTTTGGTTTTTCAATCTTTCCGGTAGGATTACGCGGAACATCTGCAAAGATGATCTTACGAGGTCTCTTATATCTCGGAAGTTTCTTACAGAATTCCTGAATATCTTCTTCTGTACATTCAACTCCCGGTTTCAGTTCAATGATTGCTGCTGAAATTTCTCCCAGTCTGTGATCTGCAAGTCCAATAACCGCCACATCCAAAATAGCTTCATTGGTACGTAAGAAGTCTTCAATCTGTACCGGATAGATATTCTCACCACCACTGATGATGACATCTTTCTTACGGTCAACAAGGAAGATAAATCCGTCTTCGTCTTCCATCGCCATGTCTCCGGTATACAGCCATCCGTCATGCAGAACTTCTGCTGTTGCCTTCGGATCTCTGTAGTAACAGGTCATGACGCCTGGTCCTTTGACCGCAAGTTCTCCGGTCTCGCCCTGTTTTACCGTCTCGCCCTGTTCATCGATAATCTTAGCTTCCCATCCATATCCGGCTTTACCGATCGCACCGACTTTATCGATATTATCCACGCCAAGATGTACACATCCAGGCCGATGGATTCGCTCAGACCATAGTTCGTGTCGTATTGGTGATGCGGGAAGTATTCTTTCCAGTGTTTGATCAGGCTTGGTGGTACCGGCTGTGCACCGATATGCATCAGTCTCCACTGGTCCAGATCATAATCTGCAATATCCAGTTCCTTATTGTCCAGTGCAAGCAGAAGATCCTGTGCCCACGGAACCAACAGCCATACAATAGTACAGTGTTCTTCCGATACTGCCTGTAAGATTGTCTTCGGACTTGTTCCTTTTAACAATACTGCTTTTCCTCCCGTCAGAAGACTTCCGAACCAGTGCATCTTGGCCCCGGTATGATATAACGGTGGAATACATAAGAATACATCATCCTTCGTCTGTCCGTGATGATTCTGCTCTGCTTTTGCTGCATGCATCAGGGATTCATGGTTATGTAAGATTGCCTTCGGGAATCCTGTTGTTCCTGATGAGAAATAAATTGCTGCCTCATCGTCATCATTGACATCAATCTTCGGAGACTGACTGGAACAGTTCGCCGTATGTGCATTATAATCCTCGGCAAATCCCGGACATCCGTCTCCTACAAAATATAACAGACGTCCTTTGCTGATCTCATCTGCAATCTCTTCTACTCGTCCGATGAACTCCGGTCCGAACACCAGAATATCAATCTCCGCAAGTTCCACGCAATATTTGATCTCATCCGCAGAATAACGGAAGTTCAGTGGTACAGCCAATGCTCCGGTCTTCAGAATTCCGAAATAAATTGGCAACCATTCCAGACAGTTCATCAGGAGAATCCCCACTTTTTCTCCTTTTTTGATTCCTCTTTCAATCAGAAGATTGGCAAATCTGTTTGCCTTTCTGTTAAATCATTCCATGTGATCTCTCTTCTATAATAAGCCGCGCGTGAAGGTTCGATCAGATCAAACTCCTTCCATGTAGTTCTTTTTGTCTCCGGCATCTCCGGATTGATCTCTACCAGCGCAACGTCGTCTCCGTACAGGCGGCAGTTTTTCTCCAATATATCTGTAATCGGCATTGGAAAATTCCCCTTTCGTGTTCATTCATAATTCTTTTTTATGAATTTTTTGCGTAACAGCTTTCGCGCTTTAACGCTTTTATTCATTAAAGTCTATGATACTCAATTTTTTGTAAAATGTCAATCCATATTTGTATTATTTTCCATCCAATCTCTTTTTTCCACACTTTTGTTTGATTTTTCCATCTCTCCGTCCTATAATAGGCACCGGGTGATAGAAAAATGAATTGGATATATAATCATAAACGTGTATTACTGCATGTCAATCTTGCATTTATCGGCGGACTGACCGGTGCTTATGCCATCTTAGTCCGTGGCGGCAATTTTGGTGCCGCACAGACCATGAATCTAATTGAAATGGTCCTAAACTTTACGGAAATGAACCTGACGGATGCCTTCCTTCGTCTGGCTATTTTTATTTTATATGGCCTTGCGATCATTGCCGCATTTTTAATCGGCGAACATTTTGCCTCTGTAAAATCTTATATCGCACTGGCGGTAGAGGCCGTCTGCATATGGATCGCAGGGATCATTCCGACATCGGTCAATCCCCTGATTGCACTGTTCCCTGTATTCATCCTGAATGCATACCAGTGGCAGGCTTTTACCACTCCGGAATGTTATAACAGTTCCACGATCTTTTCAACGAATAATTACAAGCAGACACTTCTTGCATGGACCAGATATCATATGACACATGATCTGGCTCAGAAGAAACGGGCATTGCTTTTTACGAACACGCTGATTCTCTTCCATCTGGGGGTTCTGGTTGGATATTTTGCGGTAGAATACCTCGGAGCTCACGGAATATGGGTTGCGTTTGTTCCACTTGTTACCGCTGTAGGCTGGTGATTCCGGTTGGTGAGGAGCAGGTTGTAAAGGATGTTGAAGCAACATTAAAAGAAGGAATTCACAGGACGGAGGAAGTAGTTGTTCGGAAGGTTTGATTTTCTGCTTCATGATGGCCTGAATAAAAGTATAGCAGTGGTTGCTGTGCATATGCACAGCAACCACTGCTATACTTTTATTCAGTTACGTTTTCACATGCTATGAAGATGAAATCGCGGAAGCCTTCTTACAGTGCTGCTTTATATATCTTGTACATATCTTCCTCATGAAGTACCTTCGCAGATCCTTTGCTTCCCTTGCACCCGATGCTGCATTTATGTGCCATCAGTTTCAGTTCTTCATCTGTAGGATCAATGCCAAGTTCATGGATAGAAGTTGGCATCTTGAGTTCACGGAAGAAGTCTTCTATGGCTTCGATTCCACGTAATGCCACATCGTCTGCGGTTCCTTCCGGGTCTACCTGCATGACGTTCATTGCAAATTTTTCGAACCTAGGAAGGCAGTCTTTATATACATATCTTGCCCAGGAACCCCAGATTGCCGCAAGGCCTGCACCGTGTGCCACGTCAAACAGTCCTCCGATCTCATGTTCCAGTGCATGGGAAGCGAAATCTCCTCCGACAACCGCGCCACAGCCTGTCAGCCCGTTATGAGACAGACTTCCTGCCCACATTACTTCCGCACGTGCATCATAGTTCTTCGGATCATTGATCAGAATTCTTGCATTCTCAATTACCGTACGCATCAGACCCTCTGCAATACTGTCTGTGATCTCCATATTTCCACCATTTGTAAAATAGCGTTCCATCGTATGCATCAGAATGTCCGTGCATCCGCATGCTGTCTGATAATCCGGCAGTGTCATGGTCAGTTCCGGATTCATGATTGCAAAGCGCGGTCTTCCATAGTCATTGCGGTATCCTCTCTTGATCCAGCCGTCTTCTTTTGTAATAACAGAAGAACTACTCATCTCACTTCCTGTCGCTGCAATAGTCAGTACAACACCAATCGGAAGACATCCTGTTGCCTGGCGCTTTTTGTCATAAAAATCCCATACGTCCCCTTCATTGGCAACTCCATATCCGATTGCTTTTGCAGAATCGATCGCACTTCCGCCGCCTACAGCAAGGATGAAATCTACTCCTTCTTTTTTCGCGAGCTCGATTCCTTCATATACCAGTGAAAGTCTTGGGTTCGGTACTGCACCACCAAGTTCTATATAGTCAATCTTTGCTTCATCCAGGGAAGCCTTTACTTTATCCAATAATCCGGTACGTTTGACGCTTCCGCTTCCGTAATGGATCATTACTTTCTTACATCCCTGTTCTTTTACCAGTTCTCCACATTTGTCTTCTGTATTTTTTCCAAATACAACTTTGGTTGGTGTGTAATAATTAAAATTATACATAAGGTCTCCTTCTTTTTGGTATAAAAAATATGCTATAGATTTCTCCATAGCATATTTTAATCTTTCTCTATGATTTTTTCAACAGACGTTTTACCGCTTTATGCAGCTCATTGATAATATTTATTCCGTCCGAAGTGCCGTAACCGGATCGCTCTTCGATGCTTTCTTTGACGGGATCAGTCCACCAAGCAATGTCAGTACCACACTCAGTGCGATCAGCACCAGTGCCGGAATAACCGGAAGCACTGCATTTACATTGGAATTATCTGCACCGCATGAATGATCATATTGCCAGGGAGCAGAAGCAACAGCGTCAGTCCGATTCCGATCAGTCCCGCACACAGTCCAATAATGAAGGTCTCCGCATTAAACACCTGAGATACATTCCTCTTCGATGCGCCGATTGCCCTTAAGATTCCGATCTCTTTCTTCCGCTCCAGCACACTGATATACGTAATGACTCCGATCATAATTGAAGATACGACCAGTGAAATCGCCACAAAGGCAATCAGCACATAACTGATCGTATTGACGATATCTGTCACCGATGACATCAGAGTTCCCACTACATCCGTGTAGGAAATCACCTGTTCATCCTTGCCGGCTTTCTCCATCTTCTTGTTATAACGATCCAGATAATCCACTACCTGTTCCTTACTTTCAAAATCTTTAGGATAAATGTCGATCTCGCTTGGTTTTGCGAAGTCAGCATATCCTAATTTCTGCAGATTGCTGTCATACGTTGCACTCGCCGTTCCGCTCATAGACATCATAAGTTCTGTCAGATCATCCTCCGTCATATTGAACTGAAATGCCTTTGCAAATGCATCTGTATCGATCTTCATCGCATCTGTCATGACACTCTGGAGATTCTGTCCGATCTGTGTCATGGCAGATTCCATTACTTTACCCATACCGGAAGACATCTGTCCGACGATCTGCTCCATGGCCGACGAAATCTGTGTCTCAAGTGCATTTCCAAAAGATTTCGCATACGCTCTCATTGCCTGCTTCATGTAGCATTCATCCGATGAAAGCTGGCTTTCCAGACTCTTCATGTCCAGTGTCTCTGAAAGACCGTTACTCAGCCGCTGTTTTCCATCTGCCGTTCCGAGATAAGCTGCAAAGTTCTCACCCATCTTTGTCACATCTGCATATCCTTTTTCCTGTGCATAGCTTAAATATCCAGCCGCAAGTTCCTGCGCCATTGCCTGCAGATCCGCTTCCGATATCTCAATATCCACATTTTTATACAGGTCATTCACCCAGTCTGTTATGATCTGCTTTGCTTCTGCCGTCTGTAAATACTGGCGGAAATATGTTCCGTACTGGTCCGCACTGATATCTCCGATTCCCTGATCCTTTACGTATTTTTCAAACCCCTGCATGATATCTGTCAGAAGCTTCTGTACCTTTTCTTCTGTAATGGTTACTTTTCCACTCTCCTTTAGAATCTTTGAAAAATACTTTTTCATGATCTGCTTTGCACCATCTGTTTTCAGATATTCAAAGAAGTTATCTCCCAGATGCGAATAATCTGCTTCCGGATGCGTCTTCGCATATGCCTGATACCCTTCCATCAATGAAACAGCCATCTTCTGCATTCCGCCCGGTTTCACCTTGACATCCAGCCCCGACAGCATATCTCCCAGACCTGTCGGCGGAAGCCCCGACAGATTCAGATCCACCTGATCCAGATTCACAAGTCCGGATAAATTCAACGTATTGCCATCCAGCTTAAATGCATCCTGCAGATTCACTGCTTTCGAAAAGTCCAGTGAATTTCCGAGACTTCCTGCAAGGTCTGTATCTCCCATGCCGAATGCTTTCTGAAGTGCGTCTTCATCTACGTTGAATAACGAGTTCATATCCAGACCATTATCTCCGGAATCTTCACCGAATTTCTCTCCGGTAAATACATTGATATCCGGACTGGCTTTTTGTTGTTTTACGATCTCACTGTTTTTTGCTTCTTCTGCGACATGCGTCATAAGCGAATATGGATAACCGATTCCCATATTCAGTGCAGTTGCCTTCGAACCTTCTGCCGGCTGCACGATTCCGACAATCTTAATATCCTCTCCGTCTGCCACCAGTTTTTTCATATATTCTGCATTATCACTTTTATCTTTCCAGACTTTATACTGGCTGTCATATTCATAATAGTCTGCCTGATTCACAAGCTTAAACTTCTTGTTCAGAATATCTTTATAGGTGTATGTTCCCAGTGAAGACGGTGTCTTGATCTCTTCTTCACTTGCAAAAGCTTTGATCATATCATCCAGTTCCATCTGATCTCTGAGGCCAAGTGTATATAGAAGGAAATCACTCATCCCGCCGTCCTGACTTAATACCAGTACGCATTCATTATATTTTTTCGGCCATCTTCCCGCCTTGACATCATACTGCTTCTCGTACAGACTTGTGTTCTTTGGCATGCGGTAGAACACATTTGTACTCATCATGGATGACATCATACTGTTGGCACCGGAATCTGCTCCGATTCCAATGGATGAAAATGATTTGTCCGGGTGTACCTGTCTGACACCATCCGAATCCTCTCTGTATATCTGCGGATCCACATCATAATCATACTCCACGGCATTTGTATAGGATTTTAACGCATCATTATCCTTTTCCAGATGTTTTTTCAATGATTTAAGGTCATTGGTATTCATCTTGGAGAACATATTTGTAACCATCTCCATGACTTTTACCTGACCATCTTTGTTCTTCTTACCGGACGAGTCTTTGCTCTTATCATCCGTTCCGGTATTTCCAACCATCATGGAGGTAATGTCAAATCCCGTACTTTGGATCTGTAGTGGATATTCCGACAACGTCTCTTCCTCGATTGACTGGATATAGCCGTTCACTCCATTAGAGAGTGCCAGAATCAGCGCAATTCCTATGATACCGATAGAACCCGCAAAGGATGTCAGTAATGTCCTTGCTTTCTTCGTCTTTAGATTATTAAAGCTAAGAGCCAGAGCCGTCAAAAAAGACATGGAAGATTTTCCCATATTCTTATGTTCCGGTTCTTTTAATGTCTGCTCATCCACAATGTATTCGTCCGTATCTGAACGTATCTTCCATCCCGCAAATTCACGATCCTGGTCGCATATTCTTCTGCCAGTTCCGGATTGTGTGTAACCATAACAACCAGCCGGTCTTTGGCTACTTCTTTCAGAAGATCCATGACCTGGATACTGGTATCACTGTCCAGTGCTCCCGTCGGTTCATCCGCCAGCAGGATATCCGGATCATTCACCAGTGCCCTTGCTATCGCCACTCTCTGCATCTGGCCGCCGGACATCTGGCTTGGTCTTTTGTGAAGTTGTTCTCCAAGTCCTACTTTTTTCAGCGCATCAATGGCACGTTTTCTTCTCTCTTCTTTTCCGATTCCAGAAATTGTAAGTGCAAGTTCTACGTTAGACAACACCGTCTGATGCGGGATCAGATTATAACTCTGAAATACGAATCCGATCGTATGATTCCGGTATGAATCCCAGTCTCTGTCCTTATATTTCTTCGTAGATATTCCGTTGATGATCAGTCGCCGCTGTCATAACGGTCCAGTCCTCCGATAATATTCAGAAGCGTAGTCTTTCCCGATCCACTGGGACCTAGAATTGCCACGAATTCATTATCTCTTAAGTTCAGGCTCACGTCATCCAGCGCCTTCTGTACCAGATTACCGGTCCTATATTCTTTACAAATATGCTGTATCTGAAGCATGTATTCTTTTTCTCCTTCTTCCATCTGTTATTTTTTTACAGACATCTGTTATTATTATACAGAAATATTTTATAAAATCCGTATTTTTATACTTTTTTAATCTTTGCTTTTTATTTAGAAATATATCCGCTAATCACAGTCTGATTTTTATCTGTATATAGCATCGCAGATGTTAACCTTTCCACCAAATACAGTTGACTTTTATTTCCCGTCATGTTAACCTTTTGTTTATATCAGTTAACAAGTGATTTATATTACACACAAAGGAAGGTAACACCATGATTTCAGAAGTTCATACACACGAAGATCCTATATTGACACGCGAAGAGGCCATCGAGATTTTAAACACTCCGGACGACCAGTTAGATGCTCTCATCGAACGTGCCGGAATCCTCCGTAAAAAATATAAAGGAAACCACGTCAGCATTCATATTCTGACCAATGTCCGCAGTGGTAACTGCTCTCAGGACTGCGCTTACTGTGCGCAATCCTGTCGCTCTAATGCAGACATCGACACTTATAAATGGGTAGAAGACGAAAAATTATACAATGATAATGATTTTGTAAATGAACATCATCTTTCCCGCCACTGTATCGGATTAAGCGGCATGGGATTCACAGATGCAGAGATCGAACAGCTTGCCGGACGTATCCGCAAGATGAAAGAAACCGGAACCCATCTCTGCTGCTCCATCGGATTCTTAACCGAAAAACAGGCAAAAATGTTAAAAGACGCCGGACTTGACCGTATCAATCATAATCTGAACAGCAGCCGTAATTATTACAGTCACATCTGCACCACACACACTTTTGACCAGCGTGTGGAAAATATACATATGCTTCAGAGACTCGGTTTCGAGATCTGCAGCGGTGGAATCATCGGTATGGGCGAAAGCAAAGAAGACGTTGTAGATATGCTTTTGGAACTGAAAGAAATTAATCCGGAAGCTCTCCCGATCAACTTCCTGCTGCCGATTCCGGGTACTCCTCTTGGCGATCAGGATATCTCGGGACTGACTTATGAATATGGCATAAAGGTGCTCTGTCTCGCAAGACTTCTGGTTCCGCAGTCAGACATCCGCTGTGCGGCAGGACGTGAAGTGTATTTCAAAGGACATGAAAAGGAATTGTTAAGTGTTGTAGATTCCATCTTTGCCTCCGGATATCTTACCGCAGGTGGTCAGGGTATTAAAGATACTATTCAGACGATAACAGATGCGGGATTCACTTATGAGATAGAGTCTGCATAAATTGTTATTCTCAGGTTAATAGATACACTTCCGGTCTCACAATAGTTACGGGGATTCTATTAATTCACTACAGCGTTAGCTACCCGACAGAATAAAAGTTGGACAGGAATGCTTTTCCAACTTTTATTCTGGTCCGGGTAGCTAGCTTAGTGAATTAAGTAGAAACTACATCTGCTTCCTCACCACCATATACTCATCCCCATTCCGATAATAAGGGCACTGATAATGCTGGTCTGAAATAAGACGCATATATTCATCTTCATCCATATTGATATCGCACATATAACTTTCGTAATCTTCGTCGTATGTATAATAAGTGCAGCTTTCGCAACTATTCTGAGCCATTATAATTCCCCTTTTCTTAATTTGATAATTGAGTTTTTACATTATTGCATAATTTTTTTTCATTATGATCTGTTTCCCATCGATTATAGCATATTTCTTGGTACTGTACGAAAAAAGAGCATAAACATTGCGATTACGGGTTGCCCAAGATTTGTTATCCATGCTATATTTTATGTGATATTTTTATCAAAATAATCACACAAAGAAAAAGTACTAAAGGAAAGGGTTATTATGGATTCAATGTTTAACACTCCACAGGAAGTTGTGCAGGCCAACATGAATGGCGCTGTAAAAAAAGCTACAACTTCTAAAAAGAAAGTTTTTTTCATGGGAATCATGGCTGGTGTCTGCATCGCGCTTGGCGCACAGTCCAGTAATGTTGCCATGCATGATATTGCAAATGTCGGTCTTGCACGTCTGGTTGCCGGCTGCGTCTTCCCGGTCGGTCTGATGATGATCGTCTTTATCGGAGGCGAATTGTTCACCGGTGACTGTATGATGACAATGGCCTGTATTAAGAAAAAAATTAGTGTAGCTGCACTCATACGGACACTGGTTATCGTTTATATCGGTAATATGGTTGGTGCTGTTGCTCTGGCATATCTGGTATATCTGTCCGGACAATATAATTATACCAGCGGCGCTCTTGGGGCATTTACGATCAAAGTTGCTCTTGGAAAGGTCAGCTTATCTTTCCTTCCTGCTCTGATTTCCGGAATCTTATGTAACATTCTGGTATGCGCTGCAGTATTGATGGCTTCTACCGCGAAAGATATAGTCAGGAAATCACTTGCTATCTTTTTCCCGGATCATGGTCATTCGTTGTATCCGGCTTCGAACACTGCGTTGCAAATATGTATTATATTCCGGCCGGAATCTTTGCTTCTATGAATCCGGATTATGTTGCAAAAGCGAAAGAATTATATGGTATCACCGGCAGTCAGATTGCTGCTTTAAACTGGGGAAACTTCTTCACCGTCAATCTTCTTCCTGTTACAATCGGTAACATTATCGGTGGCGGATTTATCATCGGCGGATTATTCTTCTATCTGCACGGAAAGAACTGTAAATAAAGGCTTGACGGAATCGTGGATCTTCTGACGATCATTCCCGCTTTCTTCCTTTCCGGATTTGTTATCTTTCGGATGCTGCGTGTAGCATGTCTACACTTCTTACCGTAGGCTATGGTGACATTTACCCAATCACAACTCTGGGACGTATAATGGCAATCTGCATCGCTTATCTGGGGGTTGGTGTCGTTGCTATTTCTATCGGTATTATCAGCGCCGGTTTCGTTGAACAATATCAGCGAAAAAGACAATATTTCCGATCTCAAAGATATGGATATAAAAGAAAATACATTCTACGGTTAAATGATATTATATCATACGCACAGAAGGCCTGGATAGTTGATACGCTATCCAGACCTTTCTATTCTTTTCATCATTTTCTATTCCCGAACCAATCTAGTAATCTTTCCCGGCTCTTATAAGTTTTATTTTTCCAATTCCCGGATCATTTCTACAAGCTTCTCTGCAGTTGCTTCAATTCCAAGCCTGGAACTGTTAATACACAGATCGTACTCATATGGCCTTCCCCAGTTTCTGCCGGTATAATAGTCGTAATAAGCTTTTCTGTCTTTTGTCCTTTTTTCTTACCATAGCTGTTGCAGACTTTTCATCTATAGACAACTTGTTCCATCTTTCTCTTCACACGCCATTCAAACGGGCTGCAATAAACAGACTAATATGATCAATCTTTGCTTGTTCCAATATATAGTCCGCACAGCGTCCGACAAATACACAATCTCCTTTTTCTGCAAGTTCTCGTATGATCGAATTATATGCCAGATGCAAAGCTTCATTCGCCGTCATTCCATTCAGTTCCTGGTTCGGCACATCATACCATACCTCATGCAGCCACGGATTACGCTTTTTCTCATCTGCTTTTTCCAGCACATCTTTTGGCATCGCTACGATCTTCTCTGCTGCCCTGTCAATTAAATCTCTGTCATATAATTCCAGTCCAAGCTTTTCTGCAACTTTTCTTCCGATTTCGTGGCCACCGCTTCCAAATTCTCTTCCGATACATATAATCATAAGCTTTTCCTCCTTTGTAAGTACCGATTCTCTCGTTTATCTTAAATATAGCTCTTTTCGCTGTATTTTTAAACCAACAATCTGAAGGAAAATGTCTATTATCAGAATCTTCTTTGCCCGATCTGCATATTTTCTATTTTTTTCTCACAAGCTTCACAACCGTCTCAATATGATCACAAAACGGAAAATTATCCACCGGCTGGATCTTCACAGCCTGGTATCCATGTCTGGTCAGATATTTTAAATCTCTCGCCAGTGTCTCCGGATTGCAGGACACATAGACCACTCTCTTTGGGCCAAGCTTTATCACAGAAGAAAGGAATTTCTCATCACTTCCGGCTCTCGGCGGATCCATGAATACGACGTCTGCTTTTTGGTTCTTCGAAGCCATATCTACCATGAATCTTCCCGCATCACCTGCATAGATCTCGCATTTGTGATGCCATTTTCTTTTGCATTGATTCTTGCGTCTTTTACCGCATCTTTGTTCAGTTCTACTCCGATCACTTTCTTCGCATTCTTAGCCGCGATCAGACCAATTGTACCGGTTCCGCAGTATGCATCGATCACTGTCTCTTTTCCGGTCAGTTCCGCATAGTCCATGGCTGTATTATAGAGAACTTCTGTCTGCACCGGATTTACCTGATAGAACGATTTTGGAGAAATGCGGAATGTACATCCGCATAACTTGTCTTTGATAAATCCCGGTCCGTAGATCGGCTTTTCCTTTTCTCCCAGTACCATACTGGTCTGCTTGTTATTCACATTCAGTACTACGGTTGTGATCTCCGGATGCACTTTTCTCAAAGCCTTCACAAAGTTATTCTTTGATGGCAGGATCGGTGAGCCCAGTACCAGCACCACCATGATCTCACCAGTTTCAAATCCTCTGCGGACCAGCACATGTCTTAAAAGCCCATATCCGGTATCTTCGTTGTATGTCTTAATCTTAAAAGACGGCAGAAGTTCACGGATCGTGCGGATGATCTCCTGACTCTTCTTATCTTCGATCAGACACTCTTCCACTGCGATCACACGGTGCGTTCCTTCTGCATAAATGCCGGATATGACATTGCCCTTCTTGTCACGGTCAAATACCGCATGTACTTTATTTCTGTAAAAATATGGATGTTCCATGCCAATGATCGGGCTGACTTTGCAGAATCCGCCTAACAGCTGTTCTTCCTGCTTCTGCTTTCTTTTCAGCTGTTCTTTATACGGCATCTTCTGGAACTGGCAACCGCCACATTTTTTATCAATCTTACATGCAGATTTATTCTTTGTCTGCTTTCCGTCTTTCTGTTTCTTATTTTGTATCTTACTCTTCTGCCCGGATTGCCCAGCGCATTTTCGTGCATTTCGCACGGCTGTTGCGGAAGCATTCTTCTTTGGACGGTCGGATGACGTCTTTTGCGATCTCACTGTACAGTCCCTCCTTTTTCCATTGCTTGAATGATTTCTTTACAAGACGGTCCTCTCCGGAATGGAATGTGAGGATTGCAACTTTTCCGCCCGGCTTTAATACACCCGGCAGCTTATCCAGGAAATCATACAATACTTCAAACTCATTATTCACATCAATACGAAG
>ENA-OQBJ01000715-OQBJ01000715.1-human-gut-metagenome-genome-assembly--contig:-NODE-715-length-16258-cov-4.334139_pt1 | contig 16258 bp, 16 predicted proteins | sample MGYA00242743_ERZ504545 | MGnify/ENA primary metagenome ERZ504545 (study PRJEB26092, sample SAMD00036252) | human gut metagenome | host: Homo sapiens | study: EMG produced TPA metagenomics assembly of...
TATTCACATCGAAATGGTAGATTCTTCGCGTGCCATTCCAGTGGAATTGGCTCAATCCCATTTTTTCGATTTCTTCGATGCCGGATTCGTCACCCTGCGAATATTGTGCAAGCAGCTCAGCCAGATGTCTTGCATGCTGTGCCGATCCTCTTTCAGTTGCAACAACGTAGCGATCATCTTCGCCTGAAAATCGGTAGCGTCGTCGTGCACGTTAAGACGTTTTGCGAAGCGCTTGGCACGTTCTTCACTGTCGAAGAACTTCGGTACACGCTTCATCACTTCCAACCACTCGTTTCGAGTGTCGGCGGAAGCTTCCGGCAGCGTTTCCGTAAACGTCACGGCGAGTTTGTCCATGGTGAACGTGGGGCCGTATGCCAGTTCCAAATCCAACAGCCAGTTGTCTTGAACTGCCGGAGCCGGCTCCGTCAGATACACGAGGAATTTTCGATCTGGCTGCTCGCGGAACATGCGGTAGCGCACCGTGAACGGAATGTATCGCCTGTCGTTCTCATCACCGATTTCCGGAGTGATGAGTTCAACCTCACGCAGTGCCTCATCAATGGCATGCTCCCCCACCAATGTTGCCACGACATCCGCGTACTGTTTCTTGTCATCACGCCAGAACACGATGCGTCCACGCTCGCCCGGCTGGCTGAAACGTCTGGCGAGCAGTCTTGTTACTTGGCTATTCTCACTCATGCGGTTCCGTCCTTTTCTTCGCTTCAGCGTATCGAGTGGCGCGGGCAGCACCAATTTTCACTGCACTGCCTTCCTCTACCAGACTCTTCAATATTCGTTGAGCCTGCCTTTCCTGCACGCCCAGTATCCGTATGGCGTCAGAGATAGAAATGCTCGCATTCTTACGCAGCGCATCAAGAATACGCTCTTTCTGAGATGGAACCACTGTAATGGCGGCACTCGGAGCAGCACTCGTTTTTGAAGTTGTTCCTTCCGCAATCCCGTCATCAGAAAGCGAATCCCGTCGTAATCCCGTCACAATCCCGTCATCAGAACCTGTCTCTGAACCATTGCGATAAATGTTGATGCGCAGATCTGTATCACCGCCAAGGAATTCCGGCTCCGACAATCCGGCATCACGCACCTCCTGCATCACACGCAGGATGCCGCTCCCCCAATGCTCAATATAACCCATGTATTCAAAGGCAGAGGCCAATGCCTCGTTGCGGATTTTCGAATAGCCCTGCTTCATGCGTTCGATGGTCTGCCCCATTGGCAAGCGCCCTAGCGAGGTGATCTCCAATCGATCATCGTAGATTGCATGAAGCGTCTGGTCTTCGACACCGAACACCAAACATCCGCCTTGCCCATTGGCGAACGCCACCGCGGTTTTGGTGTAGTTGATGCTCCTAGAAGGAGGAGTAAGCTTGTACTCCACATTCTTGGATTCGCCGCGCAACAGTGTTTTAATACCCATATCTCACCTTCTTCGTCACCATTACGCAGCTCCTCCTTTGAAAGAAGGACTCCAAGTATCTGAGATGATACGCTTCTGCCTTGCTAAAGATACCAATGGACTAACTTTACCAATTCCAAACTTATCGATTAGATTCTGCAATAATTCTTCTACTCGCCATACATAAGGAATATCAGGTTGCTTAAATAAACACGTATAAAATTCAATAAATGCCTCCGCACATTCCTGCGGAATATCATCAATATTTTTAAGCATAATAAGGTTGATAAAATCCCGCCCCATAATTCTTGGGAAATTATCAGAAAGATACTTCATTCCTTCTTTAAGATGCTCATCCAACAGAGGAATTAGTTCAGCAAAAGCAATTCGCTCTTTTTCACTCCAGTTCCGTCCTTTGCCGGCATGACGATCTTCAATAAATCGATGGAGCCATAAATCCCACACCATATTCTTGCCTTTGGAATCAAGCCGGAATTTGAAAGCCCACACAATCCGGTCCATGAACAAAGGAGCATAAATGCCATTCCCAGCTGTCACGACTTTAGACAAAAGTTTCGCTCTCCGTTTATCTTCCAATCCACCATAAGTCACTATCCAAAATACCTGTAAGAGAAAACCTTGTTTCTTATAATCATCCAAATGAGACAAATATTTAAACTCATCAAGACAGCTTTTATAAAAAACTATGTCAATAAGTCGAATATTAAGATTTGGATTCGGGAGCATCACATTCCAAATAAACTTTGTACCCGCTTTTTTCATTAAATCAGGCAACCAGCTCTCTGTATTTTCCCGATCAAGTGAATGAAGCATATTGATATTTGTAAGCAATGCTGTCCAAACGAGCGGGGAGAAGTCACCTTCATCATCTACAAAACGACGAACCATCTTCTTTTCGAGATCATCAAGACCATTCCAAGAATCAGCTTCTTGCCTATATCTCCAACGGATTCTGCCCATCCAGAAATAAGCGAGTTTACCAGGCCAACAATTCAAGGAATATGTAACTGGATCGTTCTGCCATTGCTGATCTTTACTTGCGCTGAATGTCGAGCTATATCGTTCCCAAATTTGCAACGCGATATCACTCATTATCTGTAAAGTTTTCGCGGTAATCGTAATCTTTTCCCCATCAATCTGTCTATTCAGGAAAAACGACACTGCGCTTACTTCATCTTGTCCCATCTTCGGCAATAGCTTCTTCAATAAATCAAGAACCAATATTTGTTCATCATCTAGGGATGCCTCACCCCACCCACGAATGATTGAGCAACTATATTGAACTGCGTCACTTTCTTTATGCCGATTGACAAGTTCCCAAAGAGTAAATCCCACCCGAGGATTACGCGAAACAACTTCAGAGATTTGATTATTAATACTCAAAGAATCAAATTTAACCGTTTTATCTTGGTTACCAAACATTTTTTCTTCGATAACAGACGGACAGTTCTCCAAAATATCAATAAACTGCTCATCAGTAATTCCAGTAGTTACACTGCAAACCCCTTCAGAATAAATATGGAAATCTGCATGCTCTCGCGGCAAAAAATTATATTTCCGAGCAAGCTCATTCTTCACTTCTGAGCCTCAGGCCAATTCCCCATTCCACCATTCATATGCTTAAGAAGCCATTGAAGAACATCAAACTGCTCATAAAGCGCCGTTCGTTCATCAGAATATGTTTCCTTGAGGGAATCAAGTTTATTCCTCAGATATTCTAGTATGTTTTTCTTCGAATTCTCTCCCATGCTCGGAGCGACTTCTTTAAGAACCATATAAACTTCATGATGGGCATCCAAGTCAAATAAATAATCATGTTCGAGAATCCAAGTGATTTTACGGTTCGCATCCCAATCCGAAAAAGCAATAGTATTAATCGCTAAACGTTTAAGAAGCGCAGACTCACTATTCCACCACCGATATATCAGACTATCCTGTTGATCTTTATGGCCATGCGCATAATCACGAAGAATGTCGACAAACATAGATTGCAAATCAGACACATATAAATTCTGATCGCTAGGCTCTATCGATGGTCTACTTAAACAAGAGTATTCATTTTCATCTTGATAAGCCTGCAATAGAGCACTAGCTCTTTGTAAGCTGGATTCAGCAAGCAATGCCATCTTCTTCATGTCGAAGCTCAAATGATTATCAATCTTCTCTATCCTGTCATATGCCATGCAATCTCAGCTCTAGGCCTTATGCCGTTCCCCCGGAAAGGCGCGGTCAGTTTTAAATATGGGCGAATAATGAGAGACAATATTTGAGGCGATATATCTGAATTGTAAAGTAATGATGGCTCAATAAATTCATCAAGAACACTTGGAGCGGAGTGGCCCTGCATGGAAGTCATTAAAACCGTAAAGACCGGAATTAAATCCCGTCTATCCCGATGGCTGATGCAATAACTGACACATTCATGCAATTGCTCAAATAACCAATCAGACATTGATGATTGCAACTTGCAAAGCACATACAGCACAAAATCTCGTTCTTCCGGCTTTTGCACAAAATCGACAAGGAACCAATCCAGCAGAATCTTCTCATTCTGAGTCTTTGGGCCTCTTTCTGTGAAAACTTCCCGGAGCGCGTCCGAACTCATCAGCCAAGATAGCCATTCCCTCTTTATCTTCGATTTGACCGTCTCTTCTTGACCTTCTTTTCTTTCAATAATGTCGACAAAACATTGCGCGCCCTCGGCTGTAGATAAAGCAGCGCTGGCATAGTCAAGATCAACAGCATCTTTCGGAACACCATTTTCGATAATGCCTGGTAAACGTTTTTCGTAAGCATTGTAATCCAAAGACATGTGATCAGCCCAAGCATTAATTGCCCTGACTAACGCACAATGCTTATTAGCTGAAGGATAGGCAATCGGAGTAATTCCATTATGTTGCCATTCATTATCTCTTCCGTCCATATCCTCCTCAGAGAGGAAAATGTACCGAGGTCTGGCGTGGGACGAAATACCCAATGCAAGATATCGCATAATGACATCGCCAAAGCTATAGCCAATGAATACAACAGTGTATGTCTCAAATAGCTTAAGTAGAAAACGTGTTGCCCAGCCTTCTGAAAGGTAAGCCCGAGCGAAATCCCTATCATCAAGGACTATTTCGCGATCAGGCTATCCACTGAACCATGCAAGTACAACAATCCTGAGAAATCGCTGCCGATGGGGACAGCCGGTCCATAATAACTTCTGCCTAAATCACAATTCTGCTTTTGCGCAGCTTCCTCAAGAAGAAGATCATAATTTGTTGTCACAATGCGCGGAGTTTTTACGCTACTAGCAAGTCTGACGATGGCTCATGTGTGGAATTGCAATGAATATCATCACCACGCATAATATCTTTAGTTCGCTTATGGACATTGAAATTGTCAGGCAACATCCCGATAAAACGATCTAACTGCTCATCATCACAAGGCCGGGACTCGTCTGCCTCATCAGCAAGCATTGCGGCTAACTGATTGTAGGAGGCAGATTGGCTGGAGGATTAAATGAAGCTCCCGCACCGACAAAGAAAACCACTTCATCCTTCGCAGCGGCGTCGAGTAACTGTTGAGGAATATTTACATCTGCCGTGATCCACATAAGCTGACAACTACTCCTTGCCCAACGGATGAACGGGCCAGGTCCAGGTGGAGACTTCTTTGCGCTTCTTCTCGATAGCGGGGATGGAGCGCAGGGCTTTGCCCATGCGGAGGTAATTCACCAGCACACCGTCGTCCAAATCCATTTCCAGATTGCGGGTAGCCAATGGGTACAAGGTCTGGTCCTCATAATCCTTGCACTCGAGAACGGCCTTGCGAAGTTTGGCGGCCTGTTTCTGGTCCGCGGCACGATCCGAATGTTCCAAGCTATCGGCGATGTCGGCGATTTTGTTGATGTAGTCACGTAGATAATTGAGCACCGTACTCGTGGTTTTCGGCGTATACCGGTGCAGGTACACGAGCGCCTTGAACGAGCCTTGTTGCTGGTTTGACTAGAGTATTGCCAGTAGATCGGTCGATTCGAATACATCTTTACGTGATCGTTGTAGAAATCGTTCACGAAATACTTGCGGATGCTTTTGCCCAGTACCTGTTCGATGTAGGCGATGTTCGCGGCCAGATTCTCCTTGCCGAACGCCGCGGCGAGGAATCTGCGGAATCGCGTCACAATATCGTCCTCGAAGCAGTCCGTCTCCGCGACCGGAATGACATTGTCTTCATCCGGCTCGAACGATGGGTTCGGAATCTGCGCGTGGAAATCATCAAGTGTTTCACCCTGCGAAGCGAGAATCAGCCCCGGCTTATCAAGCGAATATCTACCGAACATGCAGCCCACAGCATACGAGATAAGCTCCTTGACGACATCTTGAGCGAATTTCTCGTTGCGTGCTTCCGGCGTATCCCTAGGATATGAGAACGCGACGTTGCGCTTCAACGATACACGTTCCAACGGCACATCGCACGGCACCTCGTCTCGCACACCATATGCATCCGCGACCAGCTCATTGTTGCGAATCTCACGCTGGCGCTGCTCCTCGGACACGCGGTTCCAGTACTCACGAAGATGAAGTACCGCATCTTCAAGCAAATCTCCCGCCTGCGCACCCTGATTAGGGTCAAACAGCACAAATCGTTGGAAATCCCATGACGTCTCAAACGAATCCCAATCAAGCCGGGAAACTTGAATGCATACTTTTGCGGACTCAATCACATCTTCATCATTAGATCTAATGTCCGGCAGCGTCTTTAAAACTCCGCACTTATAGTTTAAAGTCGGCATCGTCATATCGGCGATTGTTTGATAAAGCGAAGTGTTTAAATCCGCAATTGCTTCAATATGATTCTCACCTATTAGGACTTGGCCACCAGCATCAAATAAGCATCCATGCGGGAACCAACGTACCCCTAAATTGCCAGATGAAACCGCAGTCCATGTACCGCCTTCCTTGAACCAAAGAGATTGACTCGGCCAAACACAGCCTTGCTGCTGCTTCATAGATTTGCGGTGTTCCTGATCAAAACCGATTACAAATGTCAGATTCCCATACCACTTACGGTAATCACCTCCTTTACAATAAGGAACCCAACAGCCTTGTTCATCTATCTGTTCTACCGATGACGCATTGTCCGACATGGAAGAAACAGATATTCCCCACCAACAACGTAAGAAACGCTGATTATCAGCTGTATGAATCCCTTCACGCATTGCAATATGTTTCTCAAAAGGAACACCATTTTCAAAAATGCGTAGCATACTAGAGCTAGCAGAATAGACGATTGGCGAGCCGGGGATTTGTGCGAACTCGTGCTGGCCCACCTCAAAGAAATACTTGCGCATATCCAAATGAGCAGATTGTTCATTATTGTGTGCATCGATAATTTCCAATGCACGAGGACCTTGTTGCTTCGCTCCCACAAAATCACTAAGTCTGACGAATGCACTCTTCCTATCGCTGTGGCCTTTCCCAAGAATGAAAGTGCAAATAGGCACAGTAGCACCTTCGAAGCCGGAATATTCCAATTGAATCAGCGAACTGATGTGTTCCTGTCGGATAATCCGTTGACGCATCTGCTCATAGGAAGATATGAACATCCACACGTAAGGAGTCATGAAGCCAAGCTGTCCATGTTCGGGAACCAGATTAAACAACCGGTAAATGAATGCAGCGAAGAGATCTGCTTTGCCATCCTCATAATGGTCCTGCACGAACTGTTTGAGCTCGACGCTCATATTCTTTGCACCCATATATGGCGGGTTCGCCACCACTGCCGCGTATTTACGTGCGAGGTACCTTGTCTGAGCGAAAACCTCCTCCACGCGTTCACGCAGAAGCGAGTCAAACAATGTGGTTTCGGCTTCAGTATCTTCTGCCGATGCGGCAAGATCAACAAGCTCCTGTGGCGGCTGAATCAGCGAACCGTACACATCCGCCTTCGCATAGGTATTCCATACCGTGAAGTCCAAATCCACTTGGTATAGGTCATTCAGATCGGCGACATCGCTTCCTCGAACGAAATCGGAGCAATGCGCTGAATGTTCGGCTCCACCTGTTTCTTGAAGAATCTGCGGGAACGGGAGCGTGCTTCATGGTCAGGGCAAAGGCGGCAAGGCTTGCGGCTCTCTCGTCGATTTCCATGCCGTATAAGTTGTGTTTGAGAATCAATCCGGGAATATCGCTCGGCGCATACCCTTCTTCTTCGTAGATCTCATACAGCAGGTCGAACGCGTAGGTGAGCATGTGGCCGGAACCACATGCGGGATCGCAGACGGTCAGGTCTTCAGGCGCTTGGATGTTGAGAATATCCTCGTTCCCAGCGGAATCATCCTTCGAAGGCTGAATATAGTAGTCCCAGTTCTTGTACAGCTGGCTGTCTGGATGGGACTGCATCCAAAGCCTGCCTACCGTGTTCTGCACCAGATAGCGCACGATCCAGTCCGGTGTGAACAGCTGGGTAGCGGCGGGAATCTCCTCGGCTCCGGCCTTGTGATTCTTCTTGAACCCGTCCATCACCTCGTTCTTGCGTTCCGAAATGTAGTACTGGTACAGCCAGCCGATGATCTCCACATTGCCGGACGGATCGTCAACACCGCAATCCTCCGGAGTCATAGCCTCCACCGCATTCCTCAACACGGAACCCTCGGCGAGCAGATCGGCTGGCATGAGCAGTTCATCCACTCTGCCGGCCTCCTTGCCGACGTTTTCGAACATGAACGGCAGGTTACGATTCCAGAACCGGCATTCAGATTGCAGCAGCAGACCATAAGCCAGGCCCTGCGGATCATCCGCCAAAATGGAACCACTCAGCAATCCTTCGATGCGCTCTTTGGCCTTACCATTCACCCGCAACGAGAACACCGTGCTGTCGTCATACTCGCCTCGCTTCGCTGCTGCAAGCACTTCCGGCAGTCCATTCGTGCTGGTCAGACCGGCTGGGGAGACCACCGGCGTGCCGGTGAACCCGTGCACATCCATGTAACGGAATGCGATGATGCGGTTGAACCATCGGTACGCATAACGTTCCACCACATGCTTGCGGCCCTGTTCACTTCCGCCGGCCTGTTCAATCTCACGCTTCAGAAAAGCGAATGCACGCGGGTCGTCAACCTGGGCGTCGGAATTCGGCACCAATGCGGCGTCAAGCCGTGCCTGTACCGCATTCATGAGCTGGCGGCGCGCATCCGTTGCGAAGGCTTGCAGTTTCGACGTGTTCATAGCAGGATCTTCTTTCCATTCTCAATGGCGGCGATAAGCTCACGGCGGTAGCATCAAGGAAGTCGTCCACGTCGTCCTCGGTTTCCAAAGCATCCTTGGTGTGAGGTCTGCTGATGGTGGCGAACGACACGGCCACGCGCGGGGTTTCCTCTTGCCGTGATTCAGGAATGTTCGCATCCATCGTCATAGCGGTTGGAACCTGCGCCTCACCTGCGAGCGCGGTCTTCGGTCTCGGTGCGCAGGCCGATAGTCTGTTGATGAGTTGCGGGTAAGTGCGTTCGCTCAGTTCGTGTACGCTTTCGCGCATGTTGTAGATGAACGGCATGTTCTGCACGCGTTCCGACACCTGGTCAAGTTCTGTCTCGACCTCGGTTTGTGTGGCTTGCGAAGCCTGTTGGTATTCGGCGGAGTCGTGGATTCTTGTGCGAATCTCTTCTACGCCTTTGAGTGCGGCTTCACGTTCGGACTGAACGATGGCGTCCATTTCCCCGCGCAAACCGTCGATAGTGGCTTTGAATTTATTGCTTTGCGGAAGATGTTCGGGTCGTTGGCCAGTTGTTCCGCGGACTGGTACAGATCCGCTGCGGCACCGGATGCGTAGTCGATGTTAGGCTTGTTGTTCTTCAGCCACTCCAATCCATCCGCGAGAATCCTGGATTGGGAGCCGTTGAGGAAAGCGACAATCGGGTCGATCACGTCTTCCTTGAGATCGAGCAGTTCGTCGGAACCATTTTCGGTTTCCGGCGCGGTGAAATCGCCGAACAGCCAGTCCTCGCCCATTCCGGAGGCGTAGTTGATTTGCTCAATAGCATTGTCAAGCTGCTGCACGAAGCCGAATTGGGCATTGCGCACACGCAGCTGGGTCAGGCTCTCCGCCTCCCGCTTAAGCCGCACGGTAACGGCCTCCGCCAGATCAATCGCGTTCGATGGCAGGTCCGCGGCGGTAAGCCCAAGGAAATCCCTGGCGAAGTCACGCAGCTGCGTGACTTTTCTCGTGTCGAATACGCGCGGTAGATCCACTCGGATGGAATCCTGCTTCTTCGTTTCCCTAAGCAAACGGGCGGCCTCGCTGCGCTGCACCGGCTTGCCATCCAGCGTCAGCGTGATTCTGTCGGAACCATACAGGTGGCCGATGCATGCGAGCGTGGCGGCGTACGGCCAACCATAGGGAACGCTGCCGTAGGCATCAAGAAGGCTCTTGACGGTGGCGACCATGCCTTTGCCTTTGTCACGACTGACGGCGGCGAACACATCATCGGCGGGAACGTCGAGCTTGTCCTGCACTGCGTTCATGCCGTCAAGCATGCCAGGCTGGTGCTGCGAAGCGTTCATGATGATACGGGCGAGATCCGTTTCCTCATATCGTTGTCCGCCAAGCAGGGAGAAGTTCGTGTAGTACCGGCCGATGAGCGTTCCAAGCCCTTCCGCCATACGGGCCTGCACCTCGGTGGATTTCACTTCCACTTTTCCGCCGTTATAGTCGAACTCGCCATTGGCTGCGGCCTTGGCAACGCGGGTGCGCAATTCCGCATAGAGCCTTTCATTGGCGATGCTCTTGCGGGAGATGATCTGCTGACGTACCTCCGACTGGGTGTTCTTGTCGGTGCGCATAAGGTACGTATAGGTCTTCACGTACATGCGCAGGTCGTCAAGCAGGGTTTTGTCGGACATGTCCAGCAGCAGGGTGATGGTGTCGCGCATGCCCATGCCCATGCGAATGCGTCCGCGCGGTCCTGAGCATTGGTTGAGGTGACCACGTTCAGCCAGATGGGCTGTTGCGCGGACTGTTGCACCCCATCGATGCGCAGACCGTAGCGGAACTGGGCACGCTGTTCGCCGTATGCCACTGTCATCTTGCCAAGCACGTCACTGACCAGGATCTTCTTCAGCTCGTCGATCTCCTTGGTGGAGTCGCGTCCGTGTTCTTGATCTCTTGCTCGATATCCTGCTCTTCGTTGGTCAGGTAATTGTAGGTATCTCCCACACGCTGCACATACGTGTCTTTTTCCAACTCTCCCAGAACATACTTGATGTTCCGTTCCAGTTCCATCACGTCCATGTCAAACTGGTCGGTCAGCAGAATGCGCAGGTTATGCGGTGTGGTGGGGAATCCGTCGACATGCTTGACCAGCAGCAGCACCTTCAGCAGGCGCACGCCCAGCTCCTTTGTATCGGAGCCGAGTCTCTTTTCGGCTTGGTTAATGCGGAAGTTCGAGGTTGATTGGATGGCGTCGGCAATACCGTCATATAGTTTGTCGAACGGCATCAGGGCCCCGACCATCTCATTCTGGCTGGACCGCAGCGTGCTGCTGATGGTGGAAAGCATGGACCGTTCACCCACAGATGCGTGGCGTCCGGAGAACATGTTGTACCGGCTCATTTCCCGCAGCACGTTCTGGAACAGCTCGAACTCATAGTTCACAAACGGGTACGATGCGATGAAATCGTCCTTGCTGTACGCCTTGTTATTACTGAATTTCGAAGTCTCACGAGTGAATTCGAACATGGTGCGCAGGTTCGCGTTCTGCTCATCCCACAGCTCGTTCATCACCGAATCATATTCCGGTTTCTTGGTCAGCAAGCGCTTCTGAATGACCTCCACCACGTCGGCGCTGTTGAGCTTCAGCTTGATAGAGAACCTGCCCTGGATCTTCGAAAAATCATAGCTTTGTTGCTTGGTCCGATCGCCAACAATGGTATCCATGTCTTCCTGGGAAGTGACCACCACCCATGCACGCCCATTGGTCTTGACGGCAAGATCCTCGGCGATGGATTGCAGTGACAGCATGAGCTCTCTGTTCTCACCGATGAACTGCCTACCTCATCCACGAGGAACAGGATGCGGCGGTTCGGTTCCTGACGGAACAGCCACACGTTCACGTCGTCTGCGAAGTCGCCGACCGTCATCGTGTACGTATCCTCGTACCGTTGGATGATACTGTCTTGCTCCGGTTTGCCTGTCACCGCGGCATAGGCTTCGCAGATCTCATCATCCCATAGCACGGCCTCACCACGGCCTTCGCTCCATGGTTTGCCAGCCACCTGTTCGAACTCTTGTTTGAAATCCTCGAAATAACCATTGCTCGCCAAATCGCGTTCGAATTTCGCAACGTATGGATTCTTGCCGTAGAAACCACGCGCCTCATCGAATACGCGAACAAAAGCGTACAGCAGCATGTCGGAGGCATTGGATTTATCCGCCTTCTGATCGATGTTGAATAGAATCGACGTGGCTGGTATCGTCAACGTCTTCTCAAGCTGCCCCGCAAGCATCTGGTCATCCTGTGCTTCGGCCTTGCCCATGAAGGCGCGAACGATCTGCTCACGGCTCATGGTCGGCTTATTGCCCTTGTCAACGAGTTCAGCCGGAACCTCACCCAGAATGTGCGACAGCATCTTCAACAGGTGCGATTTACCGGAACCGAAGAAGCCTGAGATCCATGCGCCGTTCTGTTCGTGGTTCGACGGATCGTTGTACGCATCGAGGAATTTGGCCAAATTGCGGCAGATCTCCTCCGTAAGCACATACTCGTTGACCTCGTCGTCAAGATTTTTCTCATCATTGGCCTTGATCACACCGTTGATATTGCGGTCAATGTCCTTGCTGAACAGCTCCTTGAAGCTGATGCCGCTTTCCCCGTTCATCTGCGTTCCCTTCTTCTTTGAACGAATACTTCGCAATCGTTACCCGCGTTCCGCCTGAATCGGCCAGACGCCCCGTGAACCGTCATTCCTGTCATTCCTCCAACCGCACGCTCATCTCACGCAGGTTTTGAGCACGATAATAATTGTCTCCAGCAAACAGCCGAATAGCGACATGACCGACCCCGCAGAAGCGCTTCTCGTAAACGTGCCCGGGTAGAACAACACCAATGGGCGGTCATCGATACGCCCCTGCAACGCGTTGAGCAGTGTATGCGCACGAATATATGGGTAGACCTTGCCGATTCCCGTAATGAACACGATATCGGCTCCGCCTTCGCTCTTGGCCTGCTCGTAATGATCACGGATGGTATCAGGCAACTGAGCCGTATCCGCGCCCAACACGTTATCGAGCAGTCCTAAAAACTTATCCGTATGCGCGTCCGACGAGACTTTCCTGTGGCGTTTTTCTTCCCTGTTGAGCACACGATTCAGAATGCCACGCTTGCTAAGAATCTCCAGAACAACATCGTATAAATCCAGCGTGAGCACCTGCGGAGCATAATCGCCATCATATTTCGGCGTCATCGTCTGCAATTGACCTACCAATTGCTTGATATGTTCAGCAACCTCAAGCTCTTGCCTAGGCGGATAGTCATAAATGTAATAAGGCTGCTCACCAGCCAAGCCGCTATTGGTTCTGAACGAACGGGACTCCATAATCTCTCGCAAATGAGCGAAATCAGCATCAATGTCACGGCGCTCATCGGCAGCTTCAACGCTTGCGATGAAATCGGTCATGCTATCCCCCATTCATACTCACAAGGATGATTCACGCATCGGGAAAAACCCGAAGGAATCCGGTCTCTTCATAAGAATATCCGTCAAAGAGGGACTGGGCAGGAAGGAGACCACCGTGTCGGAATTTTTATCGAACAGATGGGCCTCAGCCATGGCCTTGAACAGATTGGATCGGAGCTTCTTCGCCGTTCCCTCGCTTATGGTCTCCAACTCGGGATGCCATGTGGCCTTGTTCGCAATGAAGCGGGCATAATCATCGAAATCAAGATGCAGGTTCCCTACAAGATAGTGCTTTTTGAGCACTTCGACAGCGAATTCCCCAACGATTGCGTAATACCGGCACATTGCGATCCACATAAGCGCCTCGCGGTCGGATGTGGAGGAATCCGGGCCTGCCAAATATGCAAGTTCCCTAACGGTGAGCGCACTGAGCCGCTTGGTGGTCTCCGCCACAACGCGCCTGTTCGCGGAATCCGTGCGAATCGCGAGAACGTTTTCCTCGATGGCCTGCTGGCGAATCGCGGCAATGGATTCGCCCACCTCGGTTTGAGAAGAACACTCAATGTTGTCGCCGACTGCATGGTTCAGATGATTCAGATACATTTCGGCAAGCGCCCGGCCCTGCGAGGCAAGAAGTCCGCCGACAGTGAAGGAAAGCCTGTACCGCTCCCCTTGCGTCGCCTCCGCACCGTATGAGCCGCCATGCGATTCTCCCTCTGCTAAGACATCAGTGTTAAGACACAAGAATATTTCAGAATATTCCTAGGTGTGGAAGTATCGGCGTATCAGTCCTGGTGCGGAACCGTTTCGGTACATCTCGCAGAACCTCTTATGATACGCAATCATCTGCCGCTCGGGTAACAGATGATATAGATGATGAGCAAACTCAATAATCAGAATAACGGAATGAATTGAAGCCGAAGGAGACATATCATGTTCCAGCAAAGTTCGTAAGGCAAGAATGACTGCACCGAGGTGGTGACGTTTTTGGGACTCCCTGACTGGAGGAGAACCTCTTCATAGAGGACGAGATTCAGCACGGTGATTTTAATAACTCGGCTGCATCTGATTCGTTTGTGATATAAACCAATTCTTGAATCCAACTTGGAGATTCAACTCCAACAAATTTAGAGCGATTATTGAGACGCACCAAAATGCGATCAGACAAAAAAACCAAGAAAGATCATTTTCGGCTATACTTTGTGCTTTCCTCTTGCACCATTTATAGAAACGAAGTAACGGACGTTTGATACAAGAAAACACTCTGAGGTTAGAGGATTTGAACCTGTCAGCAAGCATATGCCGTCCAACAGATTCAAAAATCTCAAACGAATCCATCAAGCTATGGTGCATTCGCGCTCTCACGAGATCAACCACAAGAACAAAAAGCCAAACAGCAAATATAATCAACAGAAAAGAGAGAAGGACATTCACCTGATCAATAACAAAATCTTGCACGTTAGAAACAGCTGAACGCCAAGCCCGTTCTTTCTCCATATGAGATCCATTTCCTTTAGCAAGCACTTCGTTGATATCTGAGATTTTCTTCTCAAGCCCATCGAGTTCTGAACCAATCAGCCACCCGAAGTATCCACCAGCAAAAAGAGCCACCAAAGATGAAATATATTTCATAAGATCTTTAATCCTTCCTATGAAAAGATACTTCTCGCTAAGTGACTTTCTTTGTGGAGAAAATATAAGAAAGAAGAGCGAAATAGATGTACACCACAACAATAGGACCCAAATAACTGACATCAATATGTCTGCTAGAACGCGAGCAGCGATATCAGAAAATCCAAACATGTATATCACGTACAGAATAATCACAATGATAGTAAGCCCAAAACTTGCCATCCAAATCTTTTTCCTATGTTCATTCCATGAAAAAACAACACAAACCAAGCCTGCGATACTGCAAATAAAACCAAGGACCAATGCAATATGACTTATCGAAGCCTTTGAATACAGGTAACAGCTAAAAAGACCAAAGCCCAAACCAATAGTCACAGAACATGGCGTTTTGCTTGTATTGGAATTCTGAAATTCCTGACGATTATTACTCAAACCTTTAAAACCTTCTTATACTTATTTCCTCAATAAAGCCGAATCTAAAACATCACTTCCGTGAAGACGATTTGTTTATAGCTTCCTGCACATCATTCATAAGTTCCATGTAGCGATCTTCGAGTACAGCAAAATCGCTTTTCCCCTTCTCGTCATTCCAGCCATCAAAGAAGCCTTGACAGCGTCTAAGTTGCAGCAACGCACTCCACAAGCTGTCGGTAATCAAGTCAGGATTGCCCTGAGTCTGTTCAAGCCGATCGCACTGCGTAATATCGAAGTTATAAACTGCTTCTCTAACGTCATCTGCCAAATCTGCTAGCTCTAGACTTGGACGATATGCTTTCAACGCCTCGACAGTCGTCATAGGTTCCATCCAGTAAATGGTTGTCTCGTAATACCTTCCATCGGCACAAGCTTCTTTCGCATGAGTGAAATCAGCGTAATATTCATCTGTTGTGCCTGTGGTATACATCGAATCGAAGGTGAACCATCCATCACCCCAAGACGCATATGAATTGTATATGTCCGCGTTTTTGCGATCCTCGTCAGTCAACGGCTTATGCGGCTCCAACGTAAAGCTGGCCACGCCCCACGGTCCGTTCCACTTCTCTACGGGCAATTGTCCACAACCAGGCCATCCCATCATTTCCTTCTTCTTTCACTAGATTTTTGCCGTCACTCTCCCTAACCGGACAAATCGCGCTTCGGCGTGTCATTAGAAAACACATCGTTCCAGCCATCTCCATGAGTTTTATCCGGTTTACATAAGCAACAGGGTTCTATTTCTACATAAGGAGAACGAAAAGATGAAGAAGCCTAAGAACACATTCCTAGCCAATTATTGACCCATGCTCGCTGGAATAGCCATCGCCATCGTACTTGTTATTGCGATTGCCGTCCCCGATCAATCATCAACCGAACGGAACGACTCTCCACAGGGTGCACAATCATCGGCAACGTCGGATTCTCAGAACGGAAACGCCGATACTCCAGGAAAATCCTCAGATGCCGATCAGACCGGTGCCGGATACAGGAATGGCGTGAAAACCTCAAACGCTGCCTATGATGCATGTACTCAGGCCACGGAAGATCTGCAAGTGGCGGT
>ENA-OQBJ01000716-OQBJ01000716.1-human-gut-metagenome-genome-assembly--contig:-NODE-716-length-16246-cov-2.283268_pt1 | contig 16246 bp, 25 predicted proteins | sample MGYA00242743_ERZ504545 | MGnify/ENA primary metagenome ERZ504545 (study PRJEB26092, sample SAMD00036252) | human gut metagenome | host: Homo sapiens | study: EMG produced TPA metagenomics assembly of...
TTCTGCGAACATACAAAAAAGCGATGGGTAAGCCATCGCTTTTATCACTATATCAAGAAAGGTGTTTTCTCACTGCATTATTTTTTAGGCTTATGTCACAACAAACAGTTGATAAATAGCCATTTTTATAGGGGAGTATCAGAACTCCCCTACAAACTGTTATTTGCAGTTATCTATACTCATTTGGAATTTCGATATGAAGTGTCTCACACAATAACTTCACATCATGTGCATCATTTTCATCAAACTCGTATCCCAGATGGAACATTACTTGACTATATGGTTCAATACAGGAAACCTCTATTTCCTCAATTCTTCCTTTACCCGAAAAAGTTTCTACCGGAAAACAATCCCCATCATAAAGAATTTCACCTTCGTCCGTATATTCAAAACAATGCAAATCAATAATTCTGTTTTTCAAATCTTCCCATACAGTATGGTTCAATGTTGTATATTCCATCTTAATCTCATAAAAGCCATTAGCTTTCATTATTTCTATAAAGTTCTGATAATCGTTCTTTTCTACAAAAATGTCAATATCATTATGGGCTCTTGACTGATATCCAAGAAGAGCATCTACACCCCATCCACCATCAAGAAAGACTTTAATCTCCGCATCTATTGCAAATTGAAGAATCTGTTTTACATCTGTTATATTGACCATCTTATCATCTCCACAAATTCTAATTAGGCGACCAGAGGAACTGCTGGTCTGTTTGATAAATCTCTGCATTTAGCAGTTTTCAATGTTGCCAAAACAAAAGTTAAGAAGATGTTCCTTTTCTCCATGTCGCTTTCTTTGGCGTAATTTACAAGGTTATTCCACACAAGATAGTTGTTCAGATACTTGGTAGAAACACCGTTAAAGCCACGCATAAACCTCTTTAGCTGGCTATGGTAGCTATTGATATGTTGGATATTATAAATGCCTTTCTTGGCTTTGCCAGTCTTTAACTGCACAAGGTCAATGCCATTGGCATTTGTAAATCTCACATAGGAGTTCATCTTGTCCGTAACAAGAGTGGAATTGGTCTTAATCCTACCATCATAAATATGATGTAAATCTCTTGTAGAAACTCTACCAGTATTCGTAATCTTGGAGATAGACAAGCCATTCCTATTAACCGCACAAGGAACACATACCTTTTCTTGGGACAAGCCTCTGATATGTGTAGAATGACCACGCTTATGAGCCTTGCGTGGCATAGCAAATGTCTTACTCTTGCTATGATTGCCCTTGTACGAGATGGCGAAAAAAGTTTCGTCAGCCTCAATAATGCCGTCAAGGGTAACATCGTCTGCCATATTCTGAAGTGCATCCAAAATCTTGTGTCTCCAAAGGAATGCGGTGTTTCTGTGAATCCCACAAGCAACAGCAGTCTTACGAATGGATAAGCCATTCATCATACAATCAATGTACTGCTCCCACACGGACAAGTCTTTTCTTGTACCAGACACAATGGAGTTCGTAGCAATCACGAAGGACTTGCCACAATCCTTACATACATATCGCTGTGTGCCATCTTTACGATGACCATTGCGAACCACATGGATACAGCCACAAAGAGGGCATACACGACCATTTGCAAAGCGTTCCTTTGCTACGAAATCTTCAATATTCAAAGACTTTACAAAGGCAGGACTTAAAAGCATTGTTTTAAGGCTTTCCTGCTCTGCGACAGTCAACTTACCGATAATATCTAATGCGTCTTTGATAGTAGGCATATCCAATTACCTCCTTCGGTGGTACTGTTTCTTACTATTATTATACGCTATTTCTCGTCAAAAATCAACCATTTGTTGTGACAGAGCCTTTACAAAAGCCGCAGAATGTTTTATAGTAAAGGAATATCCCCCTTGCATGAACGCATGCGAGCATACAGGAAGCACGGGCATCACGGATGCCACGAAGCTGCAGGACACAGCTACAAACAATAGACCAAGAAGACGACACCCTCACGAAAGGAAGGATCCTCATGTCTGAACATCCGCATATCAAAGAACTCCTGATCTGCCGCAGCCTGCTCACAGATCCGGCCTGCCAGGCGCTCGCCGACGTCCTCTCCGGCCAGGAAGAAAAAGCCGGCACCTGTGCCGCACTGCTCATCGAGACAGCCGAAGAAGTCGGCCTCTCCGGCAATCTGCTGCGCTCTTACCTGCTCTACCGTCTCGTCCACGATGCCAACCTCGCCGCCCAGACGACAGAAATCAGCCGCGGCCCTATCGGCGAGAGCCTGCACCATGCCTTCGTCCAGGATCTTGCCCTGCTGCTGCCATTCCTGACGCAGCCTGCCAGCACGTTCCTCGATCTCGAGCTGCTCGACGACTATCGGCCGACGACACCACTTGCTACGGAGGCTTTCACCGCTCTGCAGGGCTTCCTTGCCGGAGCCGAGACGGCAGAAGACTATGCCGAAGGGCTCCTCACGTATTACAGCCGTTACGGCTACGGCGATATCGCCTCTTACAAGGCATTCCGCTGGGATGACAAGTCCCAGATCCTCGTCGGCATCCATCACTTTGAAGCCATGCAGATGGACGATATCATCGGCTACGCACACCAGAAAGAACAGCTCATCGACAACACGGAAGCGTTTGTCCAGTGCAAGCCCGCCAACAACGTCCTGCTCGTCGGTGCGCGAGGCACGGGCAAATCCTCGGCCGTCAAGGCTCTCGCAAACCTCTACTACCAGCGCGGCCTGCGCATCCTGCAGCTCACGAAGCCCCAGCTCCCGGAACCTGCCGGCCATCATGGAGAACCTGCGCTACTTCGCGAGCAAACGCTTCATCATCTTCCTCGACGACCTTTCCTTTGAGGAAGCCGAAGCCGAATACAAATACCTCAAATCCGCCATCGAGGGCGGCGTCGAGTCGCGCCCGGATAACGTACTCATCTACGCCACGTCCAACCGCCGCCACCTGATCCGCGAGCAGTGGCGGGACCGCGCACAGGACCAGGATGAAGTCTACCGCGATGACAGCATCAACGAGACGATCTCGCTCTCTGACCGCTTCGGCTCATCATCCAGTATTACGCCCCGGACCAGAAGGAGTACCTCGCCATCATCGACCACCGCCTGCGCAAGGCCGGCATCGAGCTTTCTCCGGAAGAACTCCGCATCGCCGGCACGCGCTGGGAAATGACGCACAGCGGCCGCAGCGGCCGCACGGCCCAGCAGTTCGTCGCGCATTATCTCGCCAGCTCGACGGCTCGGGTCACTGAGCCTGTGAGATGCATGCCATCATTCGTGACCCACGGGTCAGCTTGGCAGCCGTAAGACAATGACATGATGGCATCACAAAAGGAGCCTGCCGCGCTCAAGCATCCCTGCCTGACGCGACAAGCTCCTTTTTTTGCTGCGCTGCTGCCCTAAAACGGAGAGTCAGCAGTAAATGGCCACGGCCTGCGGCACCGTATCGATCGTCAAGGGCAGCAGCGGGCCGCATTCCCCGTCGATATCGCTCTCGACCGGGATGCCCGACTCGATGCAAAAATGCTTCGCCTGCACGTGGAGTACACCCTCACGCTCCGATACGGGCTTGCCAGCGATGAGGTCGGCCGACAGGGCCATGAGCTTCGGGATGCTGCACTTGCCGATGGACAATAGGTCGAGCTTGCCGTCATCGACCTTGACATGCTCGGCGACGTTCTTCATGCTGCCGACCACGGCGCTGTTGATGACGACGAACAGGAACGTCTCGAGTTCATAATGCTGCCCGTCCGCCTCGATCTTCAGCGGGAAGTAGCGGAACCTCGGCAGCTCGCCGATGCCCTTCAGGTAATATGCCATCTTGCCGAGCGAATTCTTGAAGCGTGCATTGACTTCATGGGCGATGCAGGCCATCGCGCCGCCGCTCGCGACATTGATGAAGTACGTGCCATCCACGAGGCCGAGATCCACGCGGCGGCTGCGGCCCGCGGCAATCGTATCGATATATTTCTCCAGATTCTCGTTGACGCCGAGATACGTGGCAAAATCGTTCGAGGTACCGCTGCCGATGATGCCGAGTGGCAGATCGAGATTCCCCTTCATCATGAGGTTGACGATCTCATGTACTGTGCCATCGCCGCCCGCCACCAGCAGGCCATCCGGCTGCATTTCCCGCACGAAGGAGATGAACTCCTCATTGCCCTCACGGCGCGTGCGGTACAGGATGATGGCGACATGACGACGCTGGAACGCCTCAATGATCCAGTCCAGCTTATTCTTGAAGGCGGCATGGCCAGAAACCGGATTATAGAAGAGAACCAATTTTTTCAACGATGCTTCCTCCTGTCCATTACATTCCCCAGGACATTCCCCGGACAAAACTCACTTGAATACGCCGATGCGGCGCAGGATGCGGATGCCGATGCGGCCGATCAGCGGGATGCGCACGAGATCTTCCTCGAGCAGGCCGCCGATGAGCAGCATGACGACGATGTAGACGAAGCAGCCGAAGAACACGGCGCCAAAGGTCGAGATGACGCCCAGAGCCCACCACGCATACGTCCACTCATAGAAGAAGTAAACGGCAGCCGCCATGACCGCAGCTGCAAAAATCGTCTTCATGAGCTGCGGGATTTCCATGCGGTAGCCGATGAACTTGTAGATGAAGAACAGATTGATGATGGCCGCGACGCCATATCGGCCGCCGTTGCCCAGGCCGCACCCATGATGCCGAGCCACGGGATGGCCGTGAGTTCCCAGTTCAAGATGACCTTGGCCGCTGCCGCAAGGATCATGTTGACCATCGGGATGGTCGGATGGCCAAGCCCCTGCAGGATGCCCGTCGAGACCTGGTGCAATCCGAGCAGGACGATGCTGACTGCGAGATCATGACGGCCGGACCAGCGCCCGGCGCATTGTAGATGAGGGAAGCGATTGGCGTGGCCAGTACGAAGACGATGACGAACGCCGGGAAGCAGACGAAATTCGAGATGCGCACCGAGGCTGCCGTCTGGTTGTAGACGCGCTTCATGTCGCGCAGGCTCGCGCTTCCGAGATGGCCGGCACGATGCTCATCGCCATCGAAGCCGTGATGATGCACGAGAGATTGACGAGCGGCACGGCCATACCCGTCAGATAGCCGAAGAGTTCCGTCGCCTCATTGACGCTGTAGCCTGCGACTTCGAGACGCTGCGGCACGATCATGAGGTCGAGGTTCGAGACGACCGGCAGCATGATGCTCGCCGCCGAAACCGGTAGCGACAGCATGAAGATGCGCTTCACGATGCGCAGGACCGACTCATGTTCCGTCCCCGGCAGCGGCTTGATGTCCTTGCCGTAATCCCGCTCGATGTCGCGATCCAGCTTCCACTGGTAGTAGACGAGGACGATGAGCCCTGTCACAGCACCGGCGAGTGCGCCGAGGGATGCGCCGGCCGCCGCGTAATCGAGGCCCCAGGGCAGGAAAATCTGCGCGAGGAGGATCATCGTGATGACGCGGAAAATCTGCTCGACAATCTGCGAGACAGCCGTCGGCGTCATGCGCTGCCAGCCCTGCAGATAGCCACGCGAGCTTGCGAGCAGCGTCACAAAGAAGACGGTCGGCGCCAACACGACCATCGACATATAGGCGCGCGGATCGCGGATGAAATGCCATTCGATGAGCCAGCCCGCCGCAAAATACGTCAGCACGGAGAAGAACAGGCCCGTCACGACCATCAGCGCCATGGAGATATGGAAGACGCGCTTCGCGCCAAAGATATCCTTGAGCGCCACGCGCTCCGCCGTGATGATCGAGATTGCCACCGGCACGCCGGCCTGGGATACCGTCATGGCAAAGAAGTAAATCGGGAAAGCCATCTGATAGAGGCCAATGCCTTCGCCGCCCAGGATACGCGATACGAAGATCCAGTTCAAAGAACCGATGACCTTGACGACAAAACCGGCAATCGTCAGGATAAAGGTGCCTTTGAGGAACGATTCTCCCTTGGACTTCATTTCCTCCGCCGGATCCGCTCCGAGCGAGGAAGCCTCCATCTCTACTTTTTTTTCTACATCTTGCTTGCTAATTGAAAACACCGCCTACGTGCGCAGATACACTGCCAGGATGAAAACAGAAATAAGAGAGGCAGGTTCCCCCGCCTCGTTCTTCTTTGCAAAAGAATAAAATATCGTTATAATGGTACTCAACATTGAGATTATATCATCATTACGCCAATCAATCCAGTATTTCTTTGCAGGAACCGCCTGCAATCCCCGGAAAGGAGATCCGGCATGGACATCAATCTCATGAATTTCGATATCAGCATCGGGCGCCAGAAGCCCGAAACCATCCGCCACCAGGAAAATGCCTGTCCCTTCTGCGACCGCAGCCAGCTCACGGGCATCCTTGCCACCGAGGGCGACATGATCTTCCTGCGCAATAAATACAACGTCATCGAGGGCGCGGATCAGTTTGTCCTCATCGAGGCAGGGCCTGCCACAGCGACATGCCCGACTACACCAAAGAACATATGCACGCACTCATCCGCTTTGGCTTGCGCATGTGGCAGGAACTCCGCGACAGCGGCCGCTACGAGGCCGTACTCTTCTTCAAGAATTACGGTCCCTTCTCGGGCGGCACCATCCGCCATCCGCACATGCAGCTTGTCGGCCTGCCCCATGTCCGGCGCGAACTCCTGTGCCTGCCCGAGGAATTCGGGGGACCCGTCATCGCCGAGCGCGACGGCGTCACACTCAACGTCTCCGCCGTGCCGCGCGTCGGGTTCTGGGAGTTCAACGTCGTCCCCGAAACGCTCACAGGAAAAGCCATCGATACGCTCGCCGATTTCATCCAGATCACCGTCGACTACCTCAGCCGCCACTTCTTCACCAGCACCAACAGTTACAACATCTTCTTCTACGAATTTGACGGCCGCATCGCCGTCAAACTCCTGCCGCGCTTCGCCACTCCGCCCATCTACGTCGCTACGGCATCCGCTTCCGCCCGAGCAGCCTCACCTCCGTCATCAACGAGATGCAAAAGCTCTACTTTGCAAAGGAATGACAAAGCGCCGCTTCCACCAGCCAGGGCCGCCAGCTTCCGCTAACCTCATCCGTCAGCCTAACGGCTGCCACCTTTCCCAAAGGGGAAAGCTGGCGCTTTGCTGCATTCTTGATCTGAAATCCATGAACAAAAAGTCACATTCCTGACAAGATTGTCGGAATGTGACTTTTTATATCATCAGATCTCATAAGACGGCCCCTCATCCAGCTCGCGCTTGAGCGCCCGCCACTCCGGGCAGAAGCTGTCCATATGCGCATGGAACGCCGAGCCATGGTTCTGCACCCAGAGATGCGTGAGTTCATGGAGCATGATGTAGCGCAGGATGGCCGGCCGGTACTGCGCGAGCTTGAGGTTGAGCCAGATGCGGCCGGCGAGGACGTTGCATGTCCCCCACCGCGTCTTCATCTTCTTGATGCGGTATTCCCGCGGCCTGCGGCCGACGATGGCCTCCGTCTCGGCGCGCAGCTCCTCGATGCCCTGCATGAGTTTTGCGCGGTACCAGACCTCGATAGCTTTGCGCCGCTCTTCCTGTCCTATGGAGGCCGCGACGTAAAGGAGGAGCCTGCCGGTCCTGGTGCAGACAGCCGTGCGCTGCGCAGCCCGTACGCGCACGGTCAGCACATAAGGGCGTCCCCAGAGATAAAAGATCTCGCCGTCTTCATAGCGATGGGACGGCAGCTGCGGACGGCGCGCCGCCTTCGCACGCTGGCGCTTTACCCAGGCCCAGTCACGCTGCAGGAGGCGCAGCAGTTCCGCATCCGCAAGGTGCTTCGGCGCCGTAACGCATACCTCACCCGTCTCGCGATCCACGCGCACGTAGAAGTTCTTGATGGCCTTGCGCGTGACCGTGACCACCGTACCAGCCATATCCAGCTGCGAGACGTCAGCCATTCTCTTTTTCCATTCTCAGCCCTGCGGCGTCCCTGCGGTCTGCCATGGCGTGGTCGTAGATGGCCTGGAGTTCCTCGCCGGTGAACTGGTAACGCTCACCGCAGAACGGGCAGCAGGCCTCGGCATGACCGTCCTCCACGAGGGATTTGAGGTCTTTTTCGCCCAGGCTCAAGAGGATCTCGCTGACGCGCTGCTTCGAGCAGTGGCAGCGGAAAGCCAGCTCCGTCTGCGTCAGATAGTGGATATCGAAGCCCTTGAGTACGGCCGCGATGATGCCCTTGGCATCGTAGCCCTCATCCACCATGCGCGAGACGGACTTCACCGCGCGCAGGTTCGCTTCGAGGCGATCGAGGACCTCGTCACTGACATCGGGCAGCGGCTGCAAGATGAACCCGCCCGCACCGATGCAGGCAAGCTGATCACCGGCATGGCCGATGAGTACGCCCAGGCCGACGCTCGACGGAGTCTGCTCCGAAACGTAGAGGTATTTCGTCAGATCATCGGCAATCTCGCCATCCGTCAGCGGCGCACTGCCCGTCACGGATTGCGCAACCCCGTGAAGCGCGTCACCGTCACCGTGCCATCCGTGCCGACACCGCCGCCGACATCGATCTTGCCCTGGGCATTCTGCGGCAAATCGACATGCGGATTGCCGACATAGCCGCGTACAAAGCCCTCGGGTGTGGCATCGGCCGTGACCCGGCCGAGCGGGCCATGGCCATCAAGCGTCACAGTCAGGGCTTCCTGGTTCTTGAGATTGGCTGCGAGCAGCAGCGCGCCTGTCATCGTGCGGCCGAGCGCCGCTGCCGCAACGGCATGGCAGTCATGGCGGCGGATGGCTCATTGACGAGATCCGTCGTGACGGCAGCATAGATGCGCACACCTTCTGCCGTCGCTTTTACAAGATGGTCTTTCATAGATAAAAAAACTCCTTTTTCGATTTTCGCTGACATTCATGCCTTTTTCGGCAGCGTCAGTTCGGCGAGTACCTCATCCGTATCGATATCATAGATGCGGATCGTCTCATCCTGCCAGACGGCGATGGTGTTGCGGCCGTCCGGGCGCTTGGAGAGTGCCGCCGAACCAGGATTCAGGAAAACGGTCTGCCCGCGCTGCTCGAGTACCGTCACATGGACATGGCCGCTGATGAAGACATCGGCCTTATAGTTCTTTGCCATGGCGTCCTTCTCGCATCCGTCATGACGGCATCGCCATGCGTGATGATGATGCGGCGGCCCTCGTGAACGACATAGGCGTACGGCGCGAGGATCGGCGTCTTGAGGCAGCTGGCGTCAACGGCAGAATCGCAGTTGCCGCGCGCGATGACGACAGGGACAGATGAATGATTGATGCGCTCCACGAGTCCGGCGGGATTGTAATCTTCCTTCATCGGGTTGCGCGGACCATGGTAGAGTACGTCGCCGGCATGCAAGATGAGATCCGCATCGTGGAAATGCTTCTCGTAAGCCTTTGCCCAGGCCATTTCATGACCGTGCGTGTCGCTGATGATACCAATTTTCATAAGATGATCCCCTTTCGGCAGATAGCAAGATACGCCTGGCGGCACACCACTCCCCCGAGCTGTGCGCTGCCAAGCGCATGATTTTCGATGTTTTGCCAGGAAAGCAGGCGGCACTCAGCCGATCTTCCTGAGCAGATTGGCCATTTCCATGGCAGCCATCGCGCCGTCAGCACCCTTGTTGCCGGCTTTCGTGCCTGCGCGTTCGATAGCCTGCTCGATGTTCTCCGTCGTCACGACGCTGAAGATCGTCGGCACGCCCGTCTGCAGGCCGACCTGAGCCACACCCTTCGAGACCTCGTTGCAGACGTAATCGTAATGCGTCGTCGAACCGCGGATGACGGCGCCGAGGCAGATGACGGCATCGTACTTGCCTGACTCTGCCATCTTCTTGGCGACGAGCGGGATCTCAAAAGCGCCCGGTACCCAGGCCACATCGATATCCTCATCGTTCGTCTCATGACGATGCAGCGTATCGAGTGCGCCGCCCAGGAGCTTGTTCGTGATGAATTCATTGAAACGCGCGACGACGAGACCAAACTTGAGGCCCTTGCCCGTCACAAAACCTTCCATTACATTTGCCATGGTTTTTCCTCCATTCTGTACAATCATGCTGCCTCTATACCATCATGACAATCATGCCGCCAATACCTGTCCGGCAGCATGGCAGCATGGTCATGGGACGCCAGCCGATCACTTCAGCGTATCATCGCTGAAAAGATGGCCCATCTTGACTTTCTTGACCGTGAGATACCGCTTGTCAAACTTGTTGGCATGCACCTGCAGCGGCACGCGCCCCGTGATCTCGAGGCCATAGCCTTCAAGGCCCGCACGCTTAGCCGGGTTGTTCGTCATCAGGCGGATGCTCGTGAGGCCGAGATCCGCAAGGATCTGCGCCCCGATGCCGTAATCGCGCAGATCCGGCGCGAAGCCGAGTTCGACATTGGCTTCCACAGTGTCACGGCCCTTGTCCTGCAGCGCATAGGCGCGCATCTTGTTCGCAAGGCCGATGCCGCGGCCTTCCTGGCGCATGTAGAGGACAACGCCCTCCCCTTCGGCCTCGATTTTCTTGAGAGCCAGGGCCAGCTGATCGCCGCAGTCACAGCGCAGGGAGCCCAGTGCATCGCCCGTCAGGCATTCCGAATGGACGCGCACGAGGACATCCTTCTTGCCGCGCACCTCGCCCTTGACGATGGCGATATCGCATTTGTTGTTGAGTTCGTTCTCATATGCGTGGATGCGGAAATGGCCGTACTTGCTCGGGAAATCGACATCGGCCACTTCATGCACGAAGTTTTCCGTGCGCTTGCGGTATTCGATGAGCGACTGCACCGTGATGATGTGCAGGCCGTGCTGCTTGGCGAATTCCTTGAGGCGCGGCGTGCGCATCATATGGCCGTCATCGTCCATGATCTCGCAGCAGAGGCCCGCCGGATAGAAACCGGCGAGACGCGCGAGATCCGTCGTCGTTTCCGTATGGCCGGCACGGCGCAGCACGCCGCCCTCGACGGAGCGCAGCGGGAAGACATGCCCGGGGCGGCGGAAGCTTGCAGGCTTAGCCTTCGGTCGAGCAGCTTCTTGATCGTATGGCAGCGCTCAAAGGCCGAGATGCCCGTTTCCGTATCGTACGCATCGATGGACACCGTGAATGCCGTCTCGTGGTTGTCCGTGTTGTTGACGACCATCTGGCCGATATTGAGTTCATCAAGGCGCTTGCCATCAATCGGCGTGCAGATGAGCCCTTGCATAAGTCGCCATGAAATTGATGTCCTGCGGCGTTACCGTCTCGGCAGCGACGATGAGATCGCCTTCATTCTCGCGGTCCTCGTCATCGACGACGACGACCATCTTGCCATTCCGGATATCCTCGATGGCCTGTTCTACCGTTGCAAAATCTGACATGTATCTTCACTCCTGATTCGTTTTCTTTTCTTTGGTTGCATTGGATTGCGGGCTGCTGTCTCATGCTGCGGAACGTTTCCTTCATAAAGCGTTCCTTCCGATTTCAGATAAAGAAGCCGTTCTTTATCAAGAAATCCTTCGTAAGGCCCTCCGGCTGTCCTGACGGCTCTGCCCCTCCAGCTGTGCCGCAGGCTCCGCTGAGCAGCTTGGCCACGTATTTGCCGATGACATCGTTCTCGATATTGATGCAATCGCCCGCCTTGCGGCTGCCGAGGTTCGTGACCTCGCGCGTGTGCGGGATGAGGCTCACCGTGAAATCCTGATCCGTGACCTCGGCCACCGTCAGGCTGATGCCATCAAGAGCCACCGAGCCCTTCTCGACAATGCCCTGCAGGATGGCAGGCTCTGCCTCCACCGTCATGAGGATGGCGTTCTTCTCGTCGCGGAAAGCGCGGATCGTGCCCGTACCGTCGATATGACCGGAGACGATATGGCCGCCGAGCCGTCCGCCAAGCTGCAGCGCGCGCTCAAGATTCACGGGGCTGCCCTGGCGCAGGCCTGCAAGCGAGGTGCGGCGCACCGTTTCCGGCATGACATCGGCCGTGAAATGGCGCGCAGCGAACGAAGTGACCGTGAGGCAAATGCCGTTGACGGCAATGCTGTCGCCCACGTGTACATCCTGGAGGACTTCTTGGGCGGCGATGGTCAAAGAACCGCCGCCGAGCCGCTGGATGTGGCCGACTTCTTCAATGATCCCTGTAAACATAAACGTCCCCCATTCATTTTCCTGCAGCCTGCGTGTAAGCGGTGACGAGGAGATCTGCGCCAAGCTGCTCGGCCTCCATGTCCCGGAGTTCCACAGCATCCTTGAGTTCGGCGAACCCCTCTCCCTCCACCGGTGTCAGGGCCGTGCGCCCGCCGATGAGCTTGGGCGCGATAAAGGCATGGAGCTTATCGACGAGACCGGCCTGCAGGAAGGAAAACCCGATGCTGCCGCCGCCTTCGACGAAGATGGAGCAGATATCCTGCTGGCCGAGCTGCCGGCAGAGCAGCCGCAAATCGACCTGGGGTCCCCGCCCGGCGATGAGTACTTCCACGCCGGCTGCGCGCAGAGCTGCCACGCGTGCCTCGGGTGCAGCTTCCGTCACGGCGATGATCGTGCGCGCGGCCTTATCCGCAACGACTTTGGCCACAAGCGGCGTGCGAGCCTTGCTGTCCACGATGATGCGGACGGGATTCCTGCCCGTGCCGTCCGGCAGCCGGGTCGTGAGGCTCGGGTCATCGGCAAGCACCGTACCGATGCCCACGAGGATGGCGTCGTAGCGGTCGCGATACCGGTGGACGCGCAGCCTTGCCGCTTCGCCCGTGATCCACTGCGAAGCCCCCGTGCGCGTCGCAATCTTGCCGTCAAGCGACATGGCTGTCTTGAGGACGACAAACGGCATTTTCTCCGTGATCCACTTGAGGAAGACCTCGTTGAGCTTCCGCGCTTCTTCCTCGAGTACGCCGCAGGTGACTTCGACACCTGCATCGCGGAGGATGCGGATGCCCTTGCCCGCCACCAGAGGATTCGGATCCTGCATCGCGATGACGACGCGACGGATGCCGGCCTCGACAACGGCCTTGGCACACGGACCCGTGCGGCCGTAATGCGCACAGGCTCGAGCGTCACATAGAGCGTCGCCCCCTTGGCCAAGTCACCTGCCATGCGCAGCGCATGGACCTCCGCATGCGGCGTACCGGCCTTCCTGTGCCAGCCGACAGCACGATGCGGCCATCGCGGACAATCACCGCCCCCACCATGGGATTCGGCGAAGTCCGCCCTTCGGCGTTGCGGGCAAGCTGCAGGGCCTCCCGCATGAATTCTTCATCCTGCATGCAATCACCTCAGATTCTCATGATTCGACAAAGGAACATGGATCTGTGTATGAGACGTTGAGAAAACAAAAAGCCGCTGGCAGATTCTTCTCCAGCGGCTGCTTCTACATGTGAAAAACACGTGCCTGCCTTTTCTCATCCCGACTATACGGTCGGCTCCGGAATCACACCGGATCGTGCCTGCCAGGCAGGCTCGCGGGCTATACCGCCGGTGGGGAAACGCTCCCCGCCTCAAAGACAAATCTCTGTCTTTTATATTACCACATTTGCGTGCATATGAAAAGACAAACTAGCTATCTTTTAACAAATCTTGCCGGAATCCGGCCACAAACCAGGAATACGAAACGCACCGGCGAGCGAGCAGGCCTGCCGGTGCGTCATGCGTTCCTGACACCAGATGGAACATCTCATGAGCCGATGAACCATCTGCTGACGTAGTAGGAGCGATAGGAGCAATGCCTCATTTCCTGGCGGGGAGAGAATGACCTCCCATGCAGTGCCCGCTGCATGCCGAGCAGTTGCCGCCGCAGCAGTCCTCGCGCCCAAGGCGGAAATTGCGGTAAACATGGCGCAGGGCATAATAGAGTCCCACCGCCACCAAAGCGCCTACAACAAAGGTTGCCATAAAGATCCCTCCAATCAAACCGGACATATACAGCCCGGGGCATATACTTTCCAAGAACCTGCTTCCAGCGTATCACAGCAGGCCAGCTGCTGCAAGGGCAAAGAAGTCTTTCATGGTCAGCCGGCGAAGCCAAGCAGGCTGCCGATCTGATAGACGAGCAGCGAGACGAGCCAGGCAATCGCGAACATGTAGAACGCGGAGAATGCGACCCACTTCCAGCCGCCAGCTTCCTTCTTGATCGTGCCGAGTGCCGTCACGCAAGGCGTGTAGAGCTGCGAGAAGACCATGAAAGAGAAGGCCGAGAGACTCGTGAAAGCTGTGGCCATGCCCGTCTGCATCATCGTAGATGCCGTATCGGCGGCATCTTCCGCTTCCGTCGAGACATCACCGGCACCGTAGAGGATACCGATGGTCGCAACGACCGTCTCTTTGGCCATGATGCCGGAGAGTACGGCTGCACCAGCCTCCCAGGTATCAAAACCCTGGAAGACGAAGAGTTTCGACATCCAGCTGCCGACCGTGGCGAGGATGGAATCCTCAATCTCAGCCGGGCCGCTGAAATTGTAGTTCGACATGACCCAGAGCAGGACGGAAGCCGCGAAGATGATCGTACCGGCTTTGATGAGGTAGCCCTTGCCTTTATCCCAGGTCTCGAGGAGAACCGTCTTCATATCCGGCATGCGGTACGGCGGCAGTTCCAGGAGGAACGTGGAGCCTTCCGACTTGAACATCGTGGAGCCGAGTCCTTTGGCGACGACGATGGCCATGACCATGCCGATGACATACATGGCAAAAACGACATTCGCCGCGTTATCGGGGAAGAACATGGCGGCGAACAAGGCCATGATCGGCAGCTTGGCGCCGCACGTGAGGAACGGCGTGACGAGGATGGAAACCATGCGATCCTTCTCGGAGTCGAGCGCACGCGCACCCATGATGGCCGGCACGCCGCAGCCAAAGCCCATCATGAGCGGCATGACGCCTTTGCCCGTCAGGCCGCAGCGGCGCATGATCGGATCCATGATGAAAGCGATGCGGGCCATGTAGCCCGTGCCGTCAAGGAAGGACAGGCAGAAGAACAGCACGAAGATCAGCGGCACGAACGTCAGAACCGCGCCGACGCCCGAGATGATGCCGTCACAGACGAGCGAGACCATCCAGTCGGCCACGCCGGCATCCGTCAGAAAGTCCGTCATGAAGTCGACGAAGTCCGTGTTGATGAGGTCATCGAGGAAGTCCGCAATCGGCTGGCCAATCCAGGTGAACGTGATCTGGAAGACCGCATAGAGGATGAGCAGGAAAATCGGCAGAGCCAGCACGCCGTTGGCGAGATACCGGTCAATCTTCTCGGATTCCGACTGGCCGACATTGCTCGTATCGACGGCCTGCGCCATGATCTTGTCGATGAGCGCATAACGAGCCTCGATAAGAGCCTCCTCTTTCTCATCTTCCGATTTGCTGCTGGCCTTGATAGCATTGACTTTGTCGATGTGTGCCTGCACCTGCGGACTGACTTCGTAGTTGGCCATGACCGTACTCGTGAAGACGTCGAGGAGCTTCTTCGTACTCTTGCTGTCGCGGCCGACCGTCTCGACGACCGGCATGCCGATTGCTTCTTCGAGACGTTTCGTATCGATCTTGATGCCGCGGCGCTTCGCATCATCCTGCATGTTGAGGTCGATGAGGAGCGGGATGCCGGCCTCGAGGAGCTGCACCGTCAGGAACAGGTTGCGCTCGATGTTCGAGCTGTCGACTACGTCCATGACGAGGTCGAGCTTGTTGTTCATGAGGTAATCGATGACGATCTTTTCCTCCGGGCTGCGCGCGTTGGCGCTGTACGTACCCGGCAGGTCGACAATCGAGATGGCGCGGTTGTTGTAGCGCGTGTAGCCAACTTTCTTGTCGACCGTGACGCCCGGCCAGTTGCCGATTTTCTGGCGCGCACCCGTCAATTCATTGAAGATGGTGGACTTGCCGGTATTCGGATTGCCGGTAAGTGCGACTGCTAATGTAGACATAAGAGGTTGTGTCTCCTTTCCCTGACTCAGCCGATTTGCTGGACCTGTACTTTTTCCGCATCAGCCGGCGCAGAGCCAGGTTATACGAGCGGACGCCGATGGCGATGGGATCGCCCAGGGGAGCTGAGCGCAGGATCTTGACTTTCGTGCCGGGGATCAGCCCATGGTCATCATGCGCTGCTTGAGTTCGGATTCTTCGATCTTCACGATCTTGAGCGTCATGCCGGTTTTGCCGTCTTTCAATGTCATTTCAGAACGCCTCCTTGCTGCCATTCGTTGCCATTTCATTGAGTGGCCATTTCCTTGGTATGATTGCGGAAACAAATTGATAATGATAATGAGATTGTTTCTACGTTGATTATGATATATCATCTCATTCTCACTTGTCAAGCATGTAAGGAACTATTTGAAAAACATTTTTCAGTTACAATCACAAAC
>ENA-OQBJ01000717-OQBJ01000717.1-human-gut-metagenome-genome-assembly--contig:-NODE-717-length-16218-cov-2.444472_pt1 | contig 16218 bp, 18 predicted proteins | sample MGYA00242743_ERZ504545 | MGnify/ENA primary metagenome ERZ504545 (study PRJEB26092, sample SAMD00036252) | human gut metagenome | host: Homo sapiens | study: EMG produced TPA metagenomics assembly of...
CCGTATTTTTCCAATACGCTTTTATCCTTTATTTCCAGATAATATTGCAGGATTTTGTTCTGTGCTGAAATCAGCGCGGAAGGATCTTTTTTTCATGAATGCATAAACTGGACAGCAACGTCGTCGGCCTCCTTTTCCTGTTGTTTGGAATAATCCAGTCCCATGCGGTTGTATATATCATAATTGACCAGTGTCTGTACAATGGCATTGGTTGTAAAGATAGCTCCTGGTACATAGTTTTCATATTTGTTGTAAAGCGCAGCTTCGATGGCCAGGCCTGCAACATCGGCTACACCACCCCAGAAGGCAGCCCGATTGGCGCGGTTGATATTTTTGTTGACGGTTATTACAGCATGGTCGAGAACATAATGTGCTGTTTCTCTGGCAAGCATGCCAAATAATTCATCTTCCGTATCGACCAGTGTAAGCAATCCGCTTGAAACCAGCATACAATTATTGCTTAGCATCAAGATATCTGGATTGGGAGATTTCAGTATACGTATATAAGGCATTCCATATCGTTCGGCTATGAATTCTTTGGGAATCATACTCAACATGATACAGTGTACGTAGTCTTCCATGGCAGCGTCCTCATAAATCATTCCTGCTTTTTCCAACTCGTCGAGATAGGTGTTGGCTTCATTTTCCATTTCTTTTCTCATGGTTTCCTGAAGTCCTTTGGTTTCGTAATACTGTACCAGTCTGGAGTTGATCTGTGCGGCCAACCAGAACGTGTTCGGATCGGTAGGAGTAAACTCCAGCTTATACATATCGTTGAGGCCGACACCTTGTTGTTGTCCGTTGACAATCAATACTGCTTGCCGGTAATTGGGGTCGCTTGGTTGGTATTGTGTCAGTTTTACAAAGCGCTGGAGAGTAAAAGGAGTGCCGGCTTTTATCTCTCTGATATCTTCTTTTACTACTCCTTTGATGTTGATAGTCGGACTAAGACTAGTGATATTTTTCTGCGCGGATAGTTCTGTACATATAGTACATAAAAAGAACAAAATTAGGACAAGTTGTTTCATTATTGCGATAAGTTTATAGTTTCTGTATCGCAATGTAGTGTTTTTTACTGGACCATCAAAAGAAACATCGTTATTATTTGTGAAGTATCAGTCGCAATGCAAACCATAGATGTCTCATGACAGTTGATACATATCCGTAGTGTTTGCACATAATGCGAAAGCGTTCTTTCAGCGATGCCTTGTGGTTGCGTGTAGTCATCCCTTCGTTCAGGTAGTCTATTAAAGTAAGGTGAGTATTATGAAGTATCTTACTTTGTTTCATGATACGGATGCACCAGTCGAAGTCGGCAGAGAAACGATAGTGCAAATCGTATTTGACTGCGCGGTCACGACGGGCAAAGAAAGCTTGATGACAGACCAGCATACCTTCACGGAAACTTTTCCATGTAAGTTGTTCAGGAGCAGAAAGTCTCCGCATCCGTAAGAAATGTCCTTCTTCATCCACGATGGCTGTTTCTCCGTATATTACGTCCGGCAGTTCGTTAAGTCCTGCCAGTGAATGCACCATCAACTGTAAGGTATCATCTTCATGCAGTTCGTCGCCGGCATTCAGAAAACATACATAATCTCCCGTGGCTAAGGCTATGCCTTTGTTCATGGCATCATATAATCCTTTATCGCGTTCGCTTACAACTGTATGGATATGTTCCTTGTATCGGCCGACTATTTCCATTGTCTTGTCGGTCGATTTGCCGTCTACGATGATATATTCTACATTTTTATAAGTCTGGGTTATGACACTTTGAATAGTATCCTCCAGAACGTTTTCGGCATTATAGGTTACAGTAATAATGGAAAACTTCGGATGCAGATGTGTGATATTATGCATTTTCCCCTGTAATATGGTTGTAAATCTTGATATATTTCATGGCGACAGTCTGCTCTGAATATGTATCTACAGCTTTTCGCCGTGCCTCTTCGCTGAGGCTTGCATAATCTCCTTCATTCAGCGACCAGCATATACCATTGGCGAGGTCTTCTGATGATTTGTATTGGGCTACATAGCCGTTGTGCAGGTGGTCAATCATTTGCGGAATGCCGCCAATGTTAAATCCTACACATGGAATGCCGCACGACATTGCTTCTACAATCGTGTTAGGCAGATTTTCCTGTAGCGAAGGTGTTACGAACAAATCGACAGCATTGTAAATGTTTACCAGTTCTTTTTCGTTTCCTACATAACTCAGGCAATAGATGGGGAAGGGAAAAAGATCGGCATATTGTTGTGACTCTTTTCCGACGACTACTACTCCCAGTGAACTGCAGAAATCAGGATGCTGTTGCTGGATCAGCTTGCATGCTTCTACCAGATAATCTATACCTTTCTTCGGGTCGGTTATTTTCATCGAGCTGAACAAAAGTAGTTTCTTGTCAGTCGGTAAATTCAGGTTCTTACGTACCTGTGTTTTGTTTAACGGACGGAAAAGGTTGGTATTAATGGGGTTAGGTATATTGGTAACCGAATGTCCCAAAGCCAGTACACTATGTCTGGCAAGTTCTTCGAGCCATTGGCTGCAAGCAACGAACGTTATATTGGCTTTTTTGTATAGTTTCTGTTTTTTCAGGAAAACCTGATATGAGAGGTCGTGCTTGGAGCCTTTATAGAGCAACGGACAAGTATGACACTGAGTCTGATACTTTGTACAGTCTTGTGCGTGGTGACAGATGCCCGTGATAGGCCACATATCGTGCATGGTCCATACGACCGGTTTTCCGGAATCAATGATTTTCTGTATATCTTTCAGCGAAAGCATTCCTTGGTTGATCCAATGTAAATGTATGACATCGGCTTGCTGAAATTCCGGCAATGAAGTGATATCCGTTCCCATGCTGGCAATATCAACAGCAAAAAGGTTGTGCTTTTTGAAATGGTTTGCTTTCCAGATAATTACACGTTCCCAAACAAACTGCCAGATATGTCTCCATGATTTTTTCAGTGGTACGACTGTAACCTGATCTGTCTGTTTGTCGCGCACCAGCATTTTGGCTTTTATACCTTTGCCTTTGAGTGCCTCCATTAAACGATTTGCCGCTATCGCTGCCCCTCCGATTCGCTCGGAAGTATTGATGATTAATACTCTCATTGCTTCCTGAATTTTGTGCAAAGGTAATTCATTTTATTTTTTTTCTTCCGAATCAGGCGCCAAAATCTCCCTTTAACGTGCGTTTGATACGTCGAATTGCTTTTGCCCAGAAACAATTTGTCTGGTGATAGTATCTTTCGAATACCTTTCGTGCTGTCTGATTTTCTTCTGTCGGGGAAATAAGTGTTACAGGAAGAGGTTGTTGCCATAGAGTGGAGTCGTACAGACCACCTCCACCACAGTTTGTTCCACTTCCGTCGAATCCGGTATTTTGTATCAGTGATTTCCCTACATTCAACGATAAGATATCAGCTAGAAAAAGGCTGGCGTTCCAGCGGATAGCCCAAGAGTTATTTTTCCCTTCTATTTGCCGGCATAGCATTCGAGTGAAAGGGTAATTGCCGTTAAAGTCGAAGTATCGTGTCAGGTTACGTGCTTCCAGTTGTGCAAGCAGTTCTTTGCCGTCAGGGTTGAAATGCTTCCATGCCCGGCTCCATGTTGCCCATCCCCAGCTGCCTGTCCACTTGATAAGGAAAGTATCAGGCAGTGATATGTCTTTTGTAAAGTCACATGCCTGAATATGTCCCACCCGCTGTTCGTCCTTATAAACCTCTAGTGCATCATTCATAAATTTCAGAAAATAGGGAGCTACTATCAAGTCATCTTCCAGTACAATAACCCTTCCGAAGTGATTGACTTGTGTTGTTACCCCATCGATGATGTTGCGTGCGAGTCCCCAGTTCGTTTCACGTTCGATAATGGTTATTGTTTTAAATCCGCTGATACTATGAATATATCGGCGTACCTCTTGTACAGCAGCATCACTTTCAGGGTTTTTGCTTTGGTCGGCATAGATAAATAAAGGCTGTCTGCTGCTTCTTTGTTGCGTAGCAGAGAAGAAACAACCTGTCGGGTATGTTCCGGACGGTTGTAGACGAATAACAGAATAGGTGCGTATGTCATGGTTTAAAGATAACTGGCGTGAATTTGTTTGGTTTGCTTACGAACTTGAATTACAGCTTTACTATGTTTGAGTAAACTGAAAACGGTAGAAGCATATCCTTTGGCATATTTGATATGTCCTTTTAAAAGGGCTATTGTAAGTTTCTTGATTCCTGCCAAAATACCGTAAGCAAATGCTTGTGTGAAGCGATAATTGATATTGGCATATTCTGAAAGCAGATAGACACGTTCCGCACGCAAGAATCCTTCGAAAGAAACTTTGCGGAATTCTCTGTCGTGACAACCATATATGGTCGGAATATAGCCTATCTTATATTGATGGAAGTGCAGGCGGTTTACATAATCTTTATCTTCTCCGTAGTGTAGAAGAGAGGAGAAAATCCTCCAGTCCGCTGTAAAGTGCTGACTGGAATAAACCAAAAAGCAGCATTGATGAACGGGCATGATATGGCTCATGTCTGTGGGGAAGGTTATTGATGCTTGCGAGCTGAGCGTATGAAGCAAACCCTTTGTCGAGTTCTTCTCCGCTTCCGTTTAAATGTACGGGAGAAAGAATGCCAAACTCAGGATGCTTTACAGACTGTTCTGCCAGTGTCGCAAGCGTATCACTTCCTATCCATGCGTCTTGGTTCAGCAGAAAAACTGCATCATATCCTTCCTTTAATGCAAGCTGCATGCCGATATTATTAGCCTTGCCGAATCCTAAATTGGCATGGTTTTCTATCAGTCTTACATAAGTATATTGGGTTTTAATAATCTCTACCGTCCGGTCATTCGAACAGTTGTCTATCACGATAATATCGGTAGGATGTGATGATGCTTTCAAGCTGCCTAAACATCGCTCTATCCATTTTTCGAAATTATATGAAACAATGATTGTCAGGATTTTCATCATGCTGGTCGTTTATCGTGATAAATTATTTGAATTTCATCCATAATGTGGTAAGACGGTCTTTTACTTTTTTCTTCAGACTGATATGAGGAATGCCTGTATATTTTCCTGCTTTTTCCCAGAAATCGGCTTCATCTGTTATTTCACTCTTTTCTCCTATCAATCTGTACAGGTAGTATAATCCCCGCTTTTTCTCATATGGCAAATGCCATACCGGATAGTTTTCGTCGCCGGGTTGCACGTTGTTGAAATGAGGAGTAGTCCACATACGTTTCACATATCGGTTTGCCGTTGTGTTCCGTATGTTCAAATGTTCGGCAAGTAAACTCAATATATGGCTTCTTCATTCAGCTTGAACGGATGTTGTTTTCCGTATTCCAGATTGAATGCCCACAGTTGAGGATAAGCGATATTTATTTTGCTGATTATATCTTTGCGTAAGGCAACGAACTCCCCTCCATAATACGTGATAGAGCTTGTTGCCTCCTTGCCGTAGCACGACTGGTATACCTCTTCCATCTGGGGAAGTGTAATACCGTTGATGGAGTATGTTCTGTCGGTAATGAATTCATAAAGTGCACTTCCATCTTTACGGACAGCGTCGAAGAGCGTATTCAAAGGTGTACGGCACAAGCAATCGGCATCACTGATGAGTAATGTATCATTTTCTAGCATCCGGCCGTCCATGTACTTCAGAATATCGTACAAGTAAAACTGGTTCTGCCATGCCGGATACCAGTCTTTAGGTGGTTTGCATGTATAGGGTAATGTTACGACCTCTACATTCAGTTTATGGAAAAGCCGGATGAGATAGTCGGGCAACTCTTTCTGATTTAAATTGGTGAAGAAGATAAATTGGGCATCTGGATTATAATGCTTGAACGTTACGAAGAAAGGTACTTGTATCTGCATGTAAATGGAGTGTACAAGTGAGGAACTTCCTTTCTGTCCCAGTTGGGGGTAGAAACTGGCTTCTTCTTTCGATTCTTTGTAGAACCAGGTTGTTATATAGTTAACTGGTGTATGCATGGCTTTCAAGGTAAATATTGGTCAATCCATGTATTAATATCGTATTGCTGTCGTATCTGTTCGGGTATTTTGTCAACAGGACTTTTTACGAACTCTTTGAGAAATTCGGTTGAGTCTATCCCAAAAATAAATATATTTTTTGGATTATAGAAGTTGTGTCGCCGGATATCTGCATTGTTTGTTATCAGCTTCTTATTATAAAACAAAGCTTCTAACGGCCGTCGGGTCAGACCTGTTTGATTGGATTGGTTAATATCTATCACGCAGCGTGACAGCGACAGTTGTTTCAGATATTCTGCATATGAAATTCCTTCTTTAACTGTTTCGGGTATAATAAAGTTGCATGTTAATGCGTTTGTTTCCAGTAGTTCTTTTAATGCCTGTAATTCATGGATGCGGTTTTTAGCTAAGCCACAGAAAAAACAGTCGGAAGTTGGTTCTTTTTGGTATATCTTCTGCCGGATATCTGAAATACTGGTTAGCGAATTTGATATTGTACCGTTCTGCATCTTTCGGATCGAATGTACTGAGTTCATATCCCAGTTGCTGTATTTTCTTTAAATCTTCTGATGGATTTTTGAACGTAGTATGAATCGGATTGCAATAATAAATATGGCATGGTACTCCGGATGGTATTAAAGAACGGATTGCCTTCAATACATTTACATTACATCCCTCATATATCAGAATGGCATCATCTGCTTTGGCCTGAAGCATCTGGTCCAGATATTCTTTCTGAAACCAGGTATATAGTATTTTCTTAGGCAAGTGTATACGTCCGACAAGTAATGCTCTTGTCAGTTGCTTGAAGCGAGTTTTCGGGAAACTTAAAAAGTCGGGAAGATATACGATTCTCTCTTGCCTGTCGGGAGTGAGTCCGTCGAAGATAAATCGCGGAGCACTGACGATATACAGTTTACCTTTCATGATACTTTTTTCTTTAGCAAGTAATTGATACATTCATGCATGATTTCTGCATTGCTTAGTTTCATAATTCCCATGTAACAGATTGCAGCTACTAATATCTTAATGATAAAAGTCACAATGATATGTCCTCCAATCAATGAAGCTGCTATTCCTCCAATACAGCAGGCAATAATAGCTGGTAACATGAAAGGAAGCAAGTCGGACATGAGCATACGAAACTTAAGACCGATGAATCGATGGGCATAGGTGCGCCAGACAAACAGCCATATGATATTGATACATACATAAACTATCACCATTGTTTGTATACTGCCTTTCATCATGATGATGCAGAGTACTGTTATCAGCTGTAGAACTACTTGTGATATGATATTCCACATATAGATGTTTGATTTCCCTTGACTGATAATAAGATTTGAAAACAGTGTGCTGATAGGGATGAAAGCTCCTCCTATGCATAATAGTTGCATCAGAGAAATACTGCCTGTCCATTTTTCTCCTACCGTGATAAGAATAAGTTCACGTGTAACCGTTGATAAGCCAAACATGGCAGGGAAAGCTATGAAAGCTACGAACCGGAGTATTTTCCGGAAAACCCGTAATTCTCGTTCCTGGTCGTCGCGCACCTTTACTAATATAGGTTGTGCCACACTGTTTAGCATGCCTGTGATAAACTGATGCCCTGTTGCATTCCATTTATTGGCCTGATTATAGTTTCCGACTGATTGCGAAGTAAAGAATTTACCTAGTACAACCGATAGGATGTTGTTGTTTATCTGATTGGCAATGTTAGTTATCAAAATTTTGCTGCTGAATGAAAAAAGAGGTTTCAGCGGACTGAAATCGATATGCAATGTTGGACGCCATGATGAAAAATGCCAGGAGCAGAGAGTTACAACTATCAGGTAAGTAAGGCTTTGAGTGGCGATACCCCAATAAGAAAACCCATAAAAGGCTAATGTGACTCCCAGACATCCTGATATGATGTGTGCGAGTATTCCTGATATGGCTTGCTGTCGTACTTTCAGATTGCGGAAGAGATATGCTCCTTGTACGGTTCCTAAGCTGGCTATCGGTATGGCGAGAAAGCAATAACGGGATAATGGCAATAATTCCGGCTCTCCGTAAAAACGAGCTATTAACGGGGCACAGAAGAATAAAATCAGGTATGCTGCTATTCCGATAAACGTGCTGCACCAGAATACAGCGTTATAGTCCTCATGCCTGATTTCCTTCAGATTAACCAATGCGGCACGAAATCCGCTTTCTTGTAGCGAGTTACCAATCAGGGTAAATATTGTAAGCATACCTACATACCGTATTCGGATGGAGAAAGCAATCGCCCTAAAATAATGCCAAAAGCAAGAACAAGAATTTGCTGAACTCCGTTGTTGATCGCACCCCACAGAAGTCCTTTGGCGGTTTTTTCTTTAAGTGATTGTTCGGGCATGTGTTACAAGCGTTTTAGTGTGGATAGGTGTAGTGGTAATGAAAGCGAAGAATCTCAAGTTTTGAGGATTTGAGATTCTCCGCTTACTAATATTGCAGAAGGAAGAATTATTTCACTTCACTTCCTGGTTTTACTTCTTTCAATACTGAAGTTACGGCAAGCGAGCCATCGAAGTTTTCGGCAGAAAGAATCATACCTTCACTGACCAGTCCGTTCTTAAACTGACGTGGAGCAAGGTTAGCAATAAATAAGACTTGCTTACCTATCAGTCTTCCGGTTTGTAGTGCTGGGCAATGCCGCTCACGATTGTACGGTTCTCCAGACCGTCGGCAATCTTGAACTTCAGCAGTTTCTTCATTTTAGGAACTACTTCACATTCCAATACAGTTCCTACTCGGATATCAAGTTTTTCAAATTCTTCGAATGCAATGGTTGGCTTGATTGGATTAGCTTTATAATTAGCTTCTTCGTTTGCCTTTTTAGTTGCAAGCAATTTGTCTACTTGTGCTTGAATTGTTTCGTCTTCTATTTTTTCGAATAGCAATTCAGGCTTGTTGAGCTGATGACCTTCTGATAACAAGTCGGTACGTCCCAGTTGTTCCCATTCAAAACTTTCCATATTCAGCATATGACGTAACTTTTCACTGCTGAAAGGCAGGAACGGTTCGAAAGCAATTGCCAGGTTAGCAACCAACTGCAATGAAATGTTCAAAATAGTAGCAACACGGTTCATATCTGTCTTGGCAAGCTTCCAAGGTTCTGTATCGGCAAGATACTTGTTTCCGATACGTGCCAGATTCATTGCTTCTTTCTGTGCATCACGGAACTTAAAGACATTCAGCAGTTTTTCTACTTCTGCTTTTACGTCAGCAAATTCTTTCAGTGTATCACGGTCGTAATCATTCAATTCACCACAAGCAGGAACTTTACCATCGAAGTACTTGTTAGTAAGTACCATCGCACGGTTTACGAAGTTTCCGTATACAGCTACCAGTTCATTATTGTTGCGAGCCTGGAAATCTTTCCATGTAAAGTCGTTATCTTTTGTTTCTGGAGCATTGGCTGTCAGAACATAACGCAATACATCCTGCTTTCCTGGGAAATCTTGCAGATATTCGTGCAACCATACTGCCCAGTTGCGTGATGTTGAAATCTTGTCACCTTCCAGATTCAGGAATTCATTGGCTGGAACGTTGTCAGGCAAGATATAGCTACCCTCTGCTTTCAGCATAGCCGGGAATACGATGCAGTGGAATACGATATTATCTTTTCCGATGAAGTGGATAAGACGTGTTTCCGGATCCTTCCACCATTTTTCCCATGAGTCAGGCAATAATTCTTTGGTATTTGAAATATATCCGATGGGAGCATCGAACCATACATAAAGCACTTTACCGTCGGCTCCTTCTACCGGTACAGGAATACCCCAGTCCAAGTCACGGCTTACGGCACGTGGTTGAAGGCCCATATCCAGCCAGCTCTTACATTGTCCATATACATTCGGACGCCATTCTTTATGATCTTCCAGGATCCACTGGCGCAACCAACTTTCGTGTTTGTCGAGTGGCAGATACCAGTGTTTAGTTTCTTTCATTACAGGCTGACTTCCGCTGATTGCACTTTTCGGGTTAATCAGTTCAGTAGGAGAGAGTGTACTTCCACATTTTTCACATTGGTCGCCATAAGCTCCTTCTGCGTGACAGCGCGGGCATTCTCCAGTGATATAACGGTCTGCAAGGAATGTATGAGCTTCTTCGTCGTAATACTGCATGGAAGTCTTTTCGATAAATTCATTTTTATCGTACAGCTTACGGAAGAAGTCAGATGCGGTATCATGATGAATTTTAGAAGAGGTACGTCCATACACGTCAAACGAAATTCCGAACTCTTTGAATGAGTCGCGAATCAGTGTGTGGTAGCGGTCTACGATATCTTGCGGAGTGACTCCTTCTTTTTTTGCACGGATAGTGATAGGTACTCCGTGTTCATCCGATCCTCCGATAAATAAAACATCTTCTTTTTTCAGGCGCAGGTAGCGCACATAGATGTCCGCTGGTACATAAACTCCAGCCAGATGTCCGATATGAACCGGACCGTTAGCATATGGTAGAGCTGATTGTAACGGTTGTTCGTTTGAATTTTTTTTCCATATACGTATATAGTTTATTTTAAGTTGCAAACTTATGATGCGCAAAGATAAGGATTATTTGGGAATTATCATTGATGGAAAATGGCTAAGAGAATTTTCTCTTTTCTTTTTATCTGGGTTATCGTATTTATCGTTATAAGAAAGATCGAAATTTCTTTAAAAAGATTTGGAATGGCTTGGAACATACGGCGTTGATTGTTGTTTGACTTTTCTAGAAATCTGTATCCGACTGCTAAAGTTATTACAATGTTTTTATGCATTTCTACAAATTCTGTCTAATAATCACTTGCTATACAATAAATCTATGTAATTTTAACTGCTGAAACGACAGTGAAAATCTTTTATTATTAGTAATACTTTAAGCTTTATATTCTGATTTTCAATGATATCTTATTTCAAAACCTTAAATTTAAAATCTAATAAAATGAAACATCTGATTTTATTTGGTATAATGTGGTTATGCGGGTTGATGACAGTTGTAGCTCAAAACGTACCACAAGTAATTCCTGCATTGCAGCAGTGGAAACCGGCCAAAGGCAAAATGGTATTGCCGGAATCGGGCAAAGTGATTATATCTTCAGATGAGGAAGGGGCATTAAAGCAAAGTGCTGAGATTCTGGTGCAAGATCTGAAAGAGATGTTTGGCTGGAATTATCGTGTGGTAATTGGTAAACAAGAAAAAGGGGCTGTGTTTTTGACTTTAAGTAAACCAGATAAGACATTAGGTGATGAAGGATATCGGATGGATGTACGTAATGGAGTAACTATTGAAGCTCCTACTGCTAAAGGTGTATTTTGGGGGACGAGAACCTTGTTGCAGATGATTCATAATCAGCCGGAGGGCTGATGAGAGGGCAGGCTACAGATTTTCCATTGTATCCGAACCGAGGATTCATGATTGATGTGGCACGTAAGTTCTTTACAATGGATTACCTGCGTGATTATGTAAAAATCCTTTCATTCTATAAACTGAATGAGTTACAAGTTCATTTGAATGACAATGGCTTTGTTGAGTTTTTCGGAAATGACTGGGACAAGACGTATGCAGCCTTCCGGTTAGAAAGTGAGCGTTATCCCGGTCTGACTGCAAAGGATGGATCTTATACAAAGGCTGAGTTTCAGGATTTTCAGAAAATGGCCGCTACCTATGGAGTGAATGTGATTCCGGAAATAGACGTACCAGCTCATTCCTTAGCTTTTACCCATTATAATCCTCGATTAGCAGCTGACAACAAAGAGTATGGTATGGATCATCTGGATTTGTATAAACAGATGTGGTGACTACTTCTGTTGACGAAATAGGTTATCCTTATGCTGTGGAGTTTGAAATTTATCCGGATTCTATTCCAAACATTGATGCTATATTGTTCAAGGGCTCATTCGGAATTTATAACGAACTGGCAAAATACAGGCAAGTTTGCTTTCCGTCGTGATGGATATGAATTTGTATTTCATGCTTATCGTTTGCCAGTAGAAAAGTGGACTAAGATACGGATAGAAGGAGATATAAAAGGCACTTCTTTGTTTGTAGACGGGCAACTTCTGGAAAGACTGGAAGGACGCATAGGTGAAGTATTCAATGTTAAGCATCAGAGAAAAGACCGTATATGGTATCAGGAAACCTTGATATTCCCATTGAAGCAATTAGGAGATACTCAAATGGGATTCAATGGAAGGTGAAAAATTTAATATGTACTCCACGTTGATACAATATAATTTTATGATAAGAGTTTGATCTTGTTTCGTATAGTGCCCTGAAAGTTAATGAATATATCGGGCTTTTCTAAAGGTAAACCGAAGTAGATTGGTCCAAACTATACGATAAGTTAAAAACGGCTACCTGAAGTCTTCACAGATTTGGGTAGCCGTTGTTTTTGTCAGTGGTTATAATAAGGTTTTGTTACCACACTGAATCTTAAATTTACCTTTTCCAACATCCGATTTTCATTATTAAAGGTTAGTCATCATATTACTTTGTTGATATGTAAGCAGCGTAGATCAGGTGTGAGAGAAGTAATCTAATCACAGCTGAAAACGATATGCTTTTTATCTGGTGTGGTTGTCAGCTTTTATTTTATTACCAGAGGCAGTATATCGTTCAGCTGTGAATTTATTGTTATCAATCTTTAAGTTGCTGTACTCAAAGATGATATGGTTCATGCTATATCCGCATTTTTATTTGTAGAAAAGCATGTGTTCATCAGAATGGGTTATTTTTTAGTATATTGATAGGACTTTGCAGATGCAATATATTATTAGTCTTTTCAACTCCACCAGTAACTACTACATCTAATGTAGCTTTGATATCACGTGAAGAAGCTCCTATCAAGAATTGATAATTACCACCGTCTATTACCCATGCAGAAGAATTCTCGTTGTAAGAAGCCAGATCGAATGCTTTTACTTCCATTGTAACGGATGTTGTTTCGCCAGGATTTAATTCTTTAGTCTTGGCAAATGCTTTTAATTCTTTTTCTGGTTTATTCAATTCTCCTCCTTTAGGTGCGGAAATATAAAGTTCTACGATTTCCTTTCCTGGCTGTGTGCCTGTATTTTTAACATCTACGGTTACTGTATAGATTCCATTTTCAGTTTTCACTTTTGGATTTCCGTATTCAAATGTTGTGTATGACAAACCATATCCGAATGGATAAGAAACCTGTTTTTCAAAACTGTCAAAATAACGGTAACCTACGTAGATATCTTCTTCATAATCTGTATAGTCCCACAGTTTTACATCAGACTTCTTTTCTTTAGGATCGGCCATGTTACTCAGATTGCCCATAGCACCTTCTGTCGGGAAGTTGGCAGATGAAGCTGCATCTTCAAATTTAACAGGGAAAGTCATTGTTAGTTTACCTGATGGATAAGCCTTTCCGCTCAAGATATCTGCTACACTATTACCACCTTCTTGTCCTGCCTGCCAGCACAGAGGATAGCATCCGGCAGATTTTTCCATGAATCGGTTTCAATCACTCCACCGATATTCAAGATAACTACAACTTTTTTACCTGCGGCATGGAAGGTTCTGCATACATCGTTGATCAATTTAGATTCTTCTTTTGATAGATTGAAATCAGAAACCTTTCTGTCAACAAATTCTCCCGACATACGTCCTAAAGTGATTAATGCAATATCTGTTTGAGCAGCCCAGTTACTTAATTGATCTGCTGACAGAGTCATTTCAGTAGGTAATGGAGTGGTAAGAATTTTACTAATGGATTATCTCCTTTAGGTTTATTGCGCTCATTTTCTTCTGCAATATATTTCAGGTAGATGTTTTTCAATTCATCGTTTACCTGGAAATTAGCATTCTTCAATCCATCGAGCAAAGAAACTGTATAGGCACGGTTGACATTTCCAGAACCAGTTCCTCCTGCAATGAAATTATACGAAGTACATCCAAACAATGCAACTTTCTGAATGTTGGAATTCAATGGTAAAGTCTGATTGTCGTTTTTCAGTAAAACCATACCTTCGGTAGCCGATTGGCGGGTAACATTGGCATGAGCCTGCAAATCGGGTTTGTTGGAATAGTTGTATTTTTTGAAATGAGGAGTTTGCAGAATCATGTTAAGAATACGTTCTACATTGCGGTTTAAGATTGCCTCATCCAATTTTCCTTCTTTTACTGCGTTGACTATTGCTTCATACTGTCTGTCGAGTCCTGGTTGCAGCATGTCATTTCCAGCTTCCATTTGTGCTACTGCATCCTTACCTCCAAACCAGTCTGTCATAACCATACCTTTAAATCCCCATTCATCACGCAAAAGGGTAGTAAGCAGCTCTGGATTTTCTGAAGTATAGACTCCGTTCAGATAGTTGTAAGAAGACATTACGGTCCATGGATTCGATTCTTTTACTGCAATTTCGAATCCTTTCAGGTAGATTTCGCGTAAGGCTCTTGGCGATACATGCGCATCTACAGCCATACGATTACTTTCCTGATTGTTTACTGCAAAGTGTTTGATGGATGTTCCCACTCCGTTGCTCTGTACACCTCTTACATAAGCAGCAGCAATTTTTCCAGATACCAGCGGATCTTCTGAGTAATATTCAAAGTTTACGTCCGCAAAGAGGATTACGATGAATATTCAGTGCCGGTGCCAGCAAAACGTCGGCTCCATATTCCAAAACCTCATTACCGATGGCTTTACCAACGTTTTCTACCAGTCCTTGATTCCAGGTAGAAGCTAATAATGTTCCGATAGGGAAGTGTGTACAATAGTAAGTTGCTGAATCTCCTTCACGAGTGGGGTCAATGCGCAATCCGGCAGGACCGTCAGCTAGTACGACAGCCGGAATACCCAATCGTTCGATTGGGTAAGTTGTTCCAGCTGCACCAGGTACTAACTTTTTAGTTTTTCCGATAACAGCACTGTCACCGGAAAATCCTGCCATACCTGTACCGACTACCAGATGTGCTTTTTCTTCCAGAGTCATTGCATTGATGACTTCATTGATGGGAGATTTTCCTAATTGGGGAGTTGTAGGACCGCATGAACTCAGTATTGCTGCCGAAAAGGCCATTCCTATAATTAATTCTTTTTTCATTGTCTGTATTAATTATTTAAATAACAAAGGAGCAAATTCTGTCAGGTATATACGCCAGTTTCTCCAGATATGTCCTCCATCTGTTTCTACGTAAGTATATTTATATCCTTTTTCGTCAAGTTGTTTACGGAAGTCAATGTTATCCTTGTATAGAAAATCTGTTTTACCGATTCCTATCCAATACAAGCGAGGTGGATTACTGAACTGGGTAGCAAGTTTCTGATCTAAGTTCTCGTATACATCGGATGTATTTTTGTTGTTGATTTGCTTGCTGGTAGCAGCAGAGAACAGACCTACATAACCAAACTTGTTTGGATAATATGCTGATATATACAGAGAATGGAATCCTCCCATAGACAATCCGCAGATAGCACGGTTGTTCTTATCTTTTTTTACCCGATATGTTTTTTCGACAAACTTTATGATATCAGGAAAAGCTTTCTCTATTTCTCCGTCCATTGTTTTAGGATTCATGAACTGAGGTTTAACCATGCTGTTGGGAGCTTCACCCGGAGCTGCTTGTTGTGCACCGTTTCCGTTAGGCATAACTACAATCATTGGTTCGGCTTTACCTTGAGCAATCAGATTATCCATGATTTGTGCTGCACGTCCTTGTTCTACCCAGGCATTTTCATCTCCTCCGGCTCCATGCAATAAGTATAAGACTGGATATTTCTTGTTGCTGCTTTCATAACCGGCAGGAGTATAGACTGTCAGACGACGCTCCATACCCAGTGTAGGGCAGTTATACCATACTTTCGATACAGTTCCATGAGGTGCATCCTGTACCATGTATAAATCAGCTTGTCCGTTTCCTATCAGGAAGTAATTGGTAATGGTAGCAATATCGCGATTCTGGTATACGTTGCTCGGATCGGTTGTTTTAAAATCGTTGACATATACCGAATAGTTATACATTTCGCTTGGAAGAATAGACGATGTATATTCCCAAACCCCATTCTTACCTTCTTTCAGCTGAACTCTTCCCGGAGCTTCTACTTCTCCAAAAGGAGTCTTTGATTTTTTGCGCAGGTACGAAAGTCCCCTTCAATCTCTACTTTAGATGCTTTAGGAGCAAGAATGCGGAATGTTACTGAATTATCTTTGTTTATCTGGGGGGAAACGATATCGCCCCCACCCAT
>ENA-OQBJ01000719-OQBJ01000719.1-human-gut-metagenome-genome-assembly--contig:-NODE-719-length-16182-cov-2.441918_pt1 | contig 16182 bp, 19 predicted proteins | sample MGYA00242743_ERZ504545 | MGnify/ENA primary metagenome ERZ504545 (study PRJEB26092, sample SAMD00036252) | human gut metagenome | host: Homo sapiens | study: EMG produced TPA metagenomics assembly of...
TATGTCATTACCGAAGACGGAAAAGAAACTGGACGTTCATCGCGAAAGCTGGAGCAATATCCGCTACCGTTATAATGAAGAAGAAAAAGAAAATTGAGGAAGAAGAACTGGGAACATTTACACAATATCCTATTCGCCTTGCCTGGGCTATAACCGTACACAAAAGCCAGGGCCTTACATTCAGTCGGGTAGTCATCGATTTTACCGGTGGAGTTTTCGCCGGCGGACAAACCTATGTCGCTTTAAGCCGCTGTACTTCACTGGAAGGCATCTGCCTGAAACGTGAAATAACCCGTGGAGATATCTTTGTCCGCCCCGAAATTGTAGCTTTTTCACAACGGTTCAACAACGAACAAGCCATCGAGCGTGCCATGAAACAGGCACAGGCCGACATACAATACGTAGCTGCTGTCAAAGCATTCGATAAAGGCGACTTCGAAGAATTTCTCAATCAATTCTTTAAGGCTATCCATTCACGTTACGATATAGAAAAGCCCCTCCAGCAGCGTTTCATCCGGAAAAAGCTTGGCATCATCAACAAGCTGCGTGAAGACAACAAGCGACTGAAAGAACAGATGCAGGAACAGCAGAAAAATCTTCAAAAATACGCCAAAGAATACTATCTGATGGGAAATGAGTGCATCACACACATGCACGACACCCGTGCGGCACTTGCCAATTACGATAAAGCCATCGAACTGTATCCTGACTACGCCGATGCATGGGTACGTAAAGGAGTCACCCTGTTTAATGCCGACCGTATAAATGAAGCAGAAGCCTGTCTTGACAAGGCTGTACGTCTGCGCCCGATGGAATTTAAAACCGTTTATAACCGCGGAAAACTGCGTCTTCATACAGGAGATACCGAAGGAGCTATTGCCGACCTCGACAAAGCTACTACCCTGAAGCCTCAACACGCCGGAGCACACGAATGCTTTGGCGATGCACTTATACAAGCCGGAAAAGAAATGGAAGCAGCCATCCAGTACCGTCTTGCCGAAGAGCTCCGCAAGCGTAAATCCAATCAATAAAATAGTTAGTTTTCTTCTTCAGACACAGGAATTGTCATCTGCTTCAGTTCCTCCAGTGTTCCGTTGAACACATTCAAGTCCACCTGCTCCCTTATGCCCGGCAATGTACCGGCATCTGTATGCTGCCAGAATCTCCACTGGCCCTTATATTCTACAGAATCAACATAATAATGAGCAATCCAATACGGATAAGTATTGAAGACAGAATCGTTCAGATAACGAGTTTTAAACTTATACGAAGTATAAAGAATAGGCTTCACTTTATAATGCTGTTCTATTTTACGAAGCCATACCAGCAAATCTTTCCGCAAACGGTCGTCATCATCCCCTCGCTTTTCTATATCCAGCACAGGAGGAAGATCTCCCGGCTCCAGCTGAACCGAGCGGATAAAGAAATCAGCCTGCCGCGAAGCATCTGTCTTTGGATTATAAAAATGATAAGCACCACGGATAAACCCGTACTGGCGCGCCAGATCAAAGTTATGGACAAATGTAGTATCACTGAAATCTCCACCTTCCGAAGCTTTCAGAAAGACAAAACGGATAGGAAATGGAGTAAACTGTGTCTTGCTGAGCACTGCCCAGTTTATTTCACCCTGATGGTGAGAAATATCGAACCCATGCACCCGATAGCCCGAAGGAAGACATACGCCATATGCCTTTGTACCATAGCAAGGCTTCCATCTGTATGCATAAGGACGGATAAAGAAATAATAAAACCCGATGACCAGCAATGCAGCAGCCCTCCCATCAGAATATAATATATCCACGATGGAACTTCCCACTTACGTGCTATTTTCTTTTTATCCTTGCTGCGTCTGGTTCTTCTCTTCGGTCCTCCAGAAGAAGTCGTATTCGATGAAGAAGAACTCGTGCGCTTACGGGATGTAGTTTTGCGAGGCTTATTTACCACCATTATGGGCGGTTCTTTTGTCATAGGTTCTATCCAGTTACATTAAAAAATAGTCACTGCACCTCTCTGCCAGTCACAGACAGGCAGAGAAGGCAATGACAGATTTCTTTATTTATAAGCAATTATTATTTTGCTTGTTCAAGCTGCAAAGTCTTAGTCGGCTGATCGCAAACTTCAGTAGGACCAAAGTACTGGATCGGACCCGGATAAACATAAGCAGTTTCTTTAGCCCAAGTTTCACGCTGAGCAGCGAAAGCCTTGAACGGAGCACCATCCAACTTAACCAGAGCTTTCTGGATAACCGGTTTCATTTCACCGTGACGGCGTTCCATGTTCATCATCATTGTGATAGGCACACCACCTGCAATCCATTCAGCAGCCGGAGCAGTAGTGTTACGAACTGATGACATATAACCAGTCTTACCGTTAGCAATCAACATAGATGCAGTGTAACCCAAAGAGTAGCAATAGTCAGCATCGAAGTTAGATGGAGCAGCGCAACGTCCTTCGTAACCGAAGAAGTGGTGCTGAGCAGCAAACTTACCAACATATTTACCTTCTTCTTTCCATGCAGCCAACTTAGTAGCAACCATTTCAGACAACAGTTTTTCAGTTTCGATCAATGAAACCTGAACGTTTCCGTGCGGGTCACGATCCAAAGACAACTGACGAGCAACACCTTCCGGCAGAGAAGCGTAGATAGCAGCATTTTCCGGAGTCAGCTTGCTGATGATGTATTCACGCTGTTTAGAACGTTTGATGTTGTTGAATTCTTCACCATTAGCAGCCAAGAAGTCGTTCAATTCAGCGATCAGACGCTTCATAGCCGGGATGAATTCGATCAAACCTTCCGGAATCAATACTGTACCGAAGTTGTTTCCTGCAGCAGCACGGTCAGCAACAACCTGAGCAATATATGTTACTACATCATCCAAAGACATGTTCTTAGTTTCAACTTCTTCAGAGATGATACATACATTAGGCTGAACCTGCAAAGCACATTCCAAAGCGATGTGAGAAGCAGAACGTCCCATCAGTTGATAAAGTGCCAGTACTTGCGAGCTGAGTTACAGTCACGCTGGATGTTACCGATAACTTCAGCATAAGTCTTACAAGCAGTATCAAAACCGAATGAAGTTTCAATCATGTCGTTCTTCAAGTCACCGTCGATAGTCTTCGGACAGCCGATAACCTGGATACCATAGTTCTTAGCTGCATAATATTCAGCCAATACACAAGCATTTGTATTAGAGTCATCACCACCGATGATAACCAGTGCTTTGATACCCAATTCTTTCAAGATTTCATAACCTTTTTCGAACTGATCTTCTTTTTCCAGTTTAGTACGACCAGAACCGATGATATCGAAACCACCAGTGTTACGGTATTCGTCGATAATATCAGCTGTCAGTTCCATATATTTGTGGTCAACCAATCCACCAGGACCCAGGATGAAACCATACAATTGTTTGCAGGGTTCAATTTCTTTACGCCATCAAACAAACCAGAGATTACATTGTGTCCACCAGGAGCCTGACCACCAGACAAAATTACTCCCACGTTCATAGGAGCATATTCTTTTTCTTCTCCTTCAACAAATTTAATCAACGGCATGCCGTAAGTATTCGGGAACAATTTCTTGATTTCTTCCTGATCGGCAACCGACTGTGTAGGTTCTCCTTCCTGTACCTTTACAGCACCCTTCAATGCCTTAGGCAATTTTGGCTGATAAGCAGCTCTTGCAATTTGTAATGCGCTTTTTGTCATAATTGTTTTTAATTTATATAAGGTGTATAAATTTCGGTATGGCAAATTTCGCCTTTTTTTCGGAAATATGAAAACGTATGCAAAAAAAAATGTTATCTTTACCCCGTAATCAATCTATTTTATTAACCCATTAAAACAATAAAACTATGGCTAGTAGAAGAAATTTAAAAAAGAACGTCAATTATATTTCCGACCTTATCGCAGGTCTGTGTATCGTAGAAAGCATGAATGCCAAAGATGAAAACCGTGAAGAACTGAGCAAATTGTTCCTTCAGGCAGTCAATCTCCGTCAGGACATCATCAGCCGCATCAGCCATACTGAACCGGGTAATGTAAAAGGCTTCTATAAGAAACTGAAAGAAGACTTCAACAACGGTACACAAACTATTTTCAAAAAATTGGAAGAACTGGGTAAATAAGGAGCATGAAACAAGCCATTTGCAGCTTTATCTACCACAAGATACTGGGATGGAAAGCAGAAGTTTCCGTCCCTGATTTCGACAAGTGCATTATCTGTGCAGCCCCTCACACCACGAACTGGGACCTGTTTATCGGCAAGCTGTTTATCAGTGCCATAGGTCGTGAGTCGGGATTCATGATGAAAAAGAATGGTTCTTCTTTCCGTTGGGTATTTTGTTCCGCTGGATGGGAGGAATCCCCGTACATCGTGACAAACGTACCTCAATGGTAGATCAAGTCATCAAGCAAGTAAACGCCAGCGAGAAATTTCATCTTGCCATTACCCCTGAAGGAACCCGCTCTCCTAACCCGAACTGGAAAAGGGATTCTATTACATAGCATTAGGGGCAAACATTCCTATCGTACTGATCGGTATCGATTACGAAAAGAAATGTAATAACAGCAGGCAAGTATATCATACCCAGCGGGGATATAGACAAGGATATGCGCGAAATCAAATTGTATTTCAAAGATTTCAAAGGAAAACATCCTCACAAGTTCGTCTTAGGCGATATAGACTGACAATGTATAGTCTTTATATACAACGTCCTGTGTGCTTTTCTCACACGGGACGTTTTGTTTTTATAATTCATCAGGAAGTTCCTTTTTCTTTTTGTACAAATTTTCTCTAAAACTTCATGATATTTTGGAGAAAAGATGCTGAAGTTTTAATCAAAAGATCGGCAATAATTTATTTCCCGTCTTCGATTCACCAAAAGCAGACAGACAGTGCTTTCAACAAGACAAACATACACGTCAAGATTCACATGAAATTTTGTAACTTTGCAGACAATTTTTGAGACAACAACAATGAAAAATAAACTCATCCAACTATCTACATGGATTGCCTCCATATTACCCTTGTGGTAGTGCTAGTGACGGCTGTGGCCCTCTTTTTGCCTTCTTCGTTCGCCTGGATAGACACTTCGGCCATCACACCAATGCTGGGCATAGTGATGTTCGGCATGGGACTAACACTCCGTCCGACTTCAGACCAGTCTTACAGCATCCGAAAGACATTCTCGTCGGCGAACTGGCGCAGTTTCTTATCATGCCCTCACTGGCGTGGCTACTCTGCAAGTTACTGTCTTTGCCGGAAGAACTCGCTTTAGGAGTACTCCTCGTAGGATGTTGTCCGGGAGGTACGGCCAGCAACGTTATCTGCTACCTGGCCAAAGGTGATGTAGCCCTGAGTGTAGCTATGACCGGAGTTTCTACCTGCTGGCTCCCATCATGACACCTGCCCTCGTATGGTTGCTTGCCGGAGAATCGGTGAAAGTAGACGTAGCAGGCATGTTCTTAAGTATCGTGCAAGTGGTGATAGTACCATCGTACTGGGAGTGGCTGCCAATCATTACTTCCAGCGGACTACCCGACGGATAGTGCCGTTGCTACCGATGATTTCTACCTTATCCATTGCCTTCATCATCGGCATTATCGTAGCACACAACGCGACCAGCATCCTTACATGCAGCCTGATAGTAGCTATAGCGGTAATTCTGCATAACGTATTCGGACTAATCTTAGGATACGGCCTCTCTGCCATAACCGGAAGCGAACCGTCTAAACGTTCGGCCATTGCCATCGAGGTCGGTATGCAGAATTCCGGTCTGGCAACTTCACTTGCTGCCACCCATTTTGCCTTGTTTCCCATGGCAGCCGTACCTGGAGCCATGTTCTCGGTATGGCACAACTTTTCAGGCAGCATCGCAGCACAGATTTTTAGAAGACAATCAGAAAATCAGCATAATGTGATTTTATAAGAATCAAGGTCTATATGGTATTCGGTGCATTAAATAAGAAAAGTTGAGGTAAGGGCTAAAGTTAGCAATAAACCCTATAAAATTTTGCCATTCGTATCTATATAATACCAGTCGGGACTATCCCAGTAATGTTTTTCATCTTTAGAATCAGGAACGACCTTACTTTCTCCTGAAAATGTAACCTTTGCCTTACCATTCTCAAAAGGGAAGGCAAATTTGAATTGGGGCTTTATAACTATATTCCCTAAAGAATCAGCGAAGCCAATCAGTCCGTTTTCATCCGTTATACGAAACAGTCCTTCCCGAAGTTTATCCGGTCCATTGTCATACTGAAAGACGTAGAACAGTTCTTCGCCTTGACCATTCAAGCAGACAATCCGGGTATCTTGCTTGTTTTCGTATGCGAAACTAAATTTTTGACGCGATTTATTTGACAGTAATTATACTTGCCGTATGGCACAATGGTATCTCCCCGTTCATTCAGGAAGCATACGGGAACACCTGTCTCAAGATTTTTCTCAAATGTATGAGCAATCAGCTTGCCTTTTGTCTTCCTGAAGAAAACGTTCATGGTCCATATAGACTCCCGGTATTTGCTTTTGCCATAATAACTGATGGCAGGTGTCCATCGGGGCATACCTTTGATAATATCCACTACTTGCGCGTCCCACTCATGTATGCCGCAGCTACGGAAAACATCAACTTCGGATACCTCTCCATTACGAATTTATTTTTACTTTATAAAATCCTCTCACCTTGTTCTTTATTACCTAACAAACTCGGATCGTACACAAGTCTTTCGTCTATATAATTTTGTATAGTCCTTGGATTTCCATCCATGAAACGAGATGGTGATTCCCATTCCACAAAGCAATGTTTCTGTTCTTCTTCCCAAATACTGTCTTTTCTTACTCTGTCTTTATAGTGTTGTGGCAGAAATGGGACATATACTGTGTATAGACATTCTATACGCTTCCCGTTCTTGTCCCGACATGGTAGGCAGTGCGGAAGTTCTTTGGTCAATCTAATGACTTCCTTGTCGAAGTCTTTATATTTGGTTGTCAAAATATTGATAGCACGTGGCAATCCCAAAGTATCAATGGAAAACATCACTACAGAATACCCCGCCCTGTTCTTTTTCAGCAATTCTTCCGGGTATTTCATCTTGGCAACATAGTATTTTGTCAGATCATAATCCCAAACAGCCCATCGTGGAGGTTCTATCGTGGATAAATCTTTAACAGGTTCTCCGGTTATCATTGTAACACCCATGTTCCAAATTTCCTCTTTACGCCAGATACTGTCCAGCCATTCTTCGTTCTTACGCTGTCCTTCAATACTGTTGTCTGTTACACATTTGACAGAGCCGACTCCCATCGTCAAGCTATCCGGCAGATATTGGAAAACCAAAGTGCTGTCTGTCAGTTCTTGAATGATATACTTTTTCCTTGATTCAAAAACCTTGATTGTATCTCCACACAATGAATAAGAATAAAATGTTTCTGTTTTCTTCTCATCATATAAAAAAGTCATTTTCCATCCTGCATCACGAAATTCCATCTCCATAGCATATTGCTTGTCTTTGGGAGCTTGTACCTTCCAAATTTTGTTTTCCAGCAATGCGGATATGTCTGTATAATCGCTGTTTTGTGCGGCAAGCTTACTGATAACGACCAATGAACACAATATGAACAGAAACTTTTTTCATAATCTTTCATCTTGATGACACTCAAAGATACTGATAATAAATAACCTAACCAATTTTTGACTATTCCTTTTCGATTAAGACTAAGTAAATTAATCACTATATTTGATTCCTTTTCTGTCTTAAAACTGTATAAGACTTTTTCCGTATAGTTGTAAACAACTTGTCGAACTGCTCCTTGAGCCACTCTCCAATGGGTTTCCCTTCGATGCAAAGTACAAGAAATCACGGTAGTATTGAGCTGTTGTCGTATGCCGTACTTCTGAGCCACGTACACCTCGTTGCAAAACCGTATTTTTCCATTGCTTTTGCGTAACTGTCGTGGTAGGTAACGAGTTTCTTACATGTTAGCACACAGACGTACGGCATTGACTTTCTTGTATTCTCACGTCACTATCCGTAGATGTGTGGTGTATGTTAGTCCAAATACTGGGTATGAAATTTAATTTTCTACTTACACAAGCAATAAAAAAACTAACCTGAAGCCGAGTTTAAAACTATTATTGATAACATAACTATATACAGAATAACCGATTGATGCAACATCATATCAACTTTGACACCAAGACTTTTAGCATCATTTCTCCCGTTTCACAAGGTTATTCCACAGATTTTCCGTAAGTTTGTCCCTCAACATAAAAACTTACATTATGAAACGATTTTTTCTTGCATATATCTGCCTGTTGCTTTGTGTTTCAGGTAATTTACCGGCTCAAAGCTTGGAAAAAATATTGAACAACGCTTGACGGACTATTTCATTAATTACCAGACGAGTTATGCAAATATCGGTACATGCAAACTCGACCATTTTACAGTCGATCATGAGCACAAGACTTTGCAAGTATATGCCAATGATAATTTTGGTTACCAGCCTTTTACAGAAGAAAACACACAGGCTATTTACCGCTCTCTGAAACAGTTATTGCCTGGACCCGTAAATTACTATCGGATAACTCTGTATGCTGACGGTCAGCCTATAGAAAATCTGATACCTAACTTTCTGCGCAAGAAGGGAAAGGACAAGGAACGTCTGTATGGAAAAATAGAATATAAAGGTGATGCATGGACGCAGAATATCTCGAAACCGTTCAAAATCAGTCAGGGATTACAGGACCGGCATATTGCCGTATGGCAAAGTCACGGAAAATTTTATAAGAACGACCGTAACGAATGGCGCTGGCAGCGTCCACGCTTGTTCGGTACTACCGAAGATTTGTATACTCAGTCTATCGTAGTACCTTATCTTATTCCGATGCTCGAAAACGCCGGAGCAGTTGTTTTTACACCACGTGAGCGCGACTGGCAAAAGAATGAGGTGATAGTGGACAATAATACATGTACTCTCGGCAGCCGGTACTTCGAAAAGAATTACAAAAAAAACGTATGGAAGACCACCTCGCAACCGGGGTTTGCTCAGAAATATCTCCGATATCCTGACAACTATAATCCGTTCCGCGACGGTACAGCACGCTTTATCTCTACCCTCTCAAAACCAGAAAAAGCTTTTGCTGAATGGATTCCCAATATTCCTAAAACAGGAAAATATGCTGTATATGTAAGTTATCAAACTTTGCCTCAGAGTGTTTCGGATGCCAAATATCTGGTATTCCATAAAGGAGGCGTCACCGAATTTAAAGTCAACCAGCAAATGGGTGGCGGAACGTGGGTGTATCTGGTACATTCGAATTCGACAAAGGGGTGAACGATTACGGTATGGTAGTACTGAGTAACGAAAGTTCGCAAAAAGGTGTAGTTTGCGCCGACGCTGTCCGCTTTGGAGGTGGTATGGGAAATATCATTCGCGGCGGAAACGTCAGCGGAGTGCCACGTTACCTGGAAGGAGCACGTTACTGGGGCAATGGGCAGGAATGCCATACGAGGTATACAGCAAGAGTCAGGGGGAAAACGATTATAATGATGATATCAATGCACGTTCACTGATGACCAACTACCTAAGTGGAGGTTCGGTGTTCAATCCCACGGAAAAAGGTCTGAAAGTTCCTTTCGAACTGACCTTTGCCATGCATAGTGACGCCGGATTCAAGACTGACGATGCGCTGGTTGGCTCACTGGGTATCTATACAACCAATTTCAACGACGGAAAGGTAAACAGCGGGATTTCACGTTATGCATCACGCGACTTAACAGACATGGTACTGACCGGATTGCAAAAAGATATCAGTTCACGCTTTGGCATACAGTGGGCACGACGCAGCATGTGGAACCGAAACTATAGCGAAACTCGCCTGCCGGCTGTACCTTCGATGATACTCGAAACACTTTCGCATCAGAATTTCGCCGATTTGAAACTGGGCTATGAACGGAATTTAAATTTACGGTAGCACGTTCTGTTTACAAATCGATATTGAAATACCTCGCAGAAATGCATCATAGCAACTATACAGTTCAGCCGTTGCCAGTCAGCCATTTTGCAGTGACTGAAGGAAAGAAGAAAAATACATTCGAACTGCGCTGGATTCCAACAGAAGACCCGTTGGAACCAACAGCAAAAGCTCAGGGATATGTGGTTTATACGCGTATCGGATATGGTGGATTCGACAACGGAACATACGTAAAAGGGACCAGTTTTACTGTAAAAGCAGAACCTGGACTGGTTTATAGTTTCAAAGTTACCGCTATAAATAAGGGAGGTGAAAGTTTCCCTTCAGAAATTTTGTCGGCTTACAAGGCAAAGAGAAGTAAAGGTACAGTACTCATTGTAAATGCATTTCACCGTACAAGTGGACCGGAATCAATGAATAACCTTATGATGCAAGGTTTTGATATTCAGTCCGACCCGGGATTGCCATACATCAGCACGACAGCATTTTGCGGCTACCAGCAGAATTTTAACCGCACAAAAGCCGGTATTGAAACTGAAGATGGTTTAGGTTATAGCGGCAATGAGCTGGAAGGAATGCAGATTGCCGGAAATACATTCGATTATCCGTTTGTGCACGGTAAGGCTATCCAGACAGCCGGACGCTATTCGTTTGTGTCATGCAGCAGCGAAACTGTTGAGAGTGGTTCTACTGATTTAAGTCCGTATTACATGGTAGATATTATTTATGGAGCAGAAAACAGCACTTTGAGCAGCCGTATGCAACAGGCTCTTACCAATTATTGTCGAGGTGGAGGAAAATTGTTTATCAGCGGTTCTTATATCGGTAATAAGCTGGGCGATACAAACTTCACCGCCAATGTTTTGAAATACACCTACGGAGGAAGCATGAAACATGTACGCTCGGGAGAGATTTTCGGAACGAATATCAGGTTTCAGATTCCACGTGGTGCCAATGAGCAGACGTATGCTGTTCCTGCCCCCGACTGTATTCTTCCAACTGAACAAGCTTTCCCTGTATTTTGTTATACAGAAGGAAACCAGTGTGCCGGAGTGGCTTATAAAGGAGCGTACCGTACTTTTGTTTTGGGCTTCCCTTTCGAAAGTATCGTGAATGCTGACCAGCGGACACATGTCATGAAAGCCATGCTGCACTTTTTTGAGGAGAAATAATGCTCTCTATTCATTTAATTTTTTATCTTTGCTCATGTAAACGTTAAAAATAATCAAAGACTATGTACACAATACAAACAAACGTATCTGGCACACGCAGCATGGAGATATCGGAAGAACATCTGAAAACAATTCAAAAATATGCCTTGTTCCAACACTGATAGACAGCAACGGTATTGTTGATGAATCGGTTCTTGACAAGCTGAAACTGAATGTCCGTTCGCTTATCGCATCCATGACAGAGAATTGTAAAGATTTATTAGATCTTTGCATTGATGTTATTTACCACAATAATATGAAAGCATTCGGACTTCATCAGTTGATTCTGCTTTACATTAAGTGGGAAAACGAACAACAGACAACAGAAGAAGAAACAGAAGAAGAATAATAAGAAAGGGCCTGTTTTAAATTTCATACCGGTTTATTTTTTAGTTTTCCGTAAAAGAAAGCTGTAAAAATGCCGGAAAAACACATATCCGAAATTTTAAAACAGGCTCTTTCCTTGTTTTCTGGCAAGGAATTTAAGAAAAGGGCAATGCCTGTGACTAACTAAAAATATTGAAATTTGAAAGAGTATAAACTAACCGACTGGTTGCCTACAACCAAAAAAGAAGTAGAATTGAGAGGATGGGATGAACTGGATGTTATCCTGTTCAGTGGAGATGCATATGTAGATCATCCTTCGTTTGGTGCTGCCGTCATCGGTCGTATGCTGGAAGCACAAGGACTAAAAGTGGCCATTATTCCCCAGCCTAACTGGCGTGACGATTTGCGCGATTTCAAAAAACTGGGACGACCACGATTGTTTTTCGGTGTTTCTGCCGGATGTATGGATAGTATGGTCAACAAATATACGGCCAACAAACGTCTGCGCAGTGAAGACGCATATACTCCGACGGACGACATGACATGCGTCCGGAATATCCAAGCATTGTTTATACTCAGATATTGAAAAAACTCTATCCGGACGTACCAGTCATCCTGGGGGGAATTGAGCTTCCCTGCGCCGGTTGACTCATTATGATTATTGGGAAGACAAAGTCCGTCCTTCTATCCTGACTGAATCAGGAGCCGACTTGTTGATATACGGAATGGGAGAAAAACCCATTACAGATTTATGCAAACGGCTGAAAACAGACGGTGCTATCCCCTACGACTTACCTCAAACGGCTTATTTGTGCCGGAAAGCTAAGTTTGCTTCCAGCGAAAACGATTTGCGCTTGTTTTCACATGAGGAGTGCTTGAAGGATAAAAAGAAACAGGCACAAAACTTCCGCCATATTGAGGAGGAATCGAATAAATATGAAGCTGCACGCATCTATCAGGAAGTTGGAAACGATGTGGTAGTGGTGAATCCTCCATACCCTCCAATGACACAGGGAGAACTTGATATGTCGTTCGACTTGCCTTATACCCGCTTGCCTCATCCTAAGTATAAAGGGAAGCGGATTCCTGCCTTCGACATGATAAAATTCTCGGTCAATATTCATCGGGGATGCTTCGGAGGATGTGCTTTCTGTACGATTTCTGCGCATCAGGGAAAATTTATCGTGAGCCGGAGCAAGGAAAGTATTTTAAAGGAAGTAAAGGCTATTACGGAAATGCCTGATTTTAAAGGTTACTTAAGTGATCTGGGAGGACCTTCAGCAAACATGTATGGCATGCACGGACGTGACGAACGTATGTGCCGCCGGTGCAAACGCCCGTCGTGTATCCATCCTAAGGTATGTCCGAACCTAAATACCGATCATCGCCCGCTGCTGGATATTTATCATGCTGTCGATGCGCTCCCTAAGATTAAAAAGAGTTTTATCGGAAGCGGTGTCCGATATGATTTGCTGTTGCACGAGAGCAAGGATCCTGAAGTAAACAAGAGTACGGCGGAATACACTCGGGAGCTGATAGCACGTCATGTAAGCGGACGCTTGAAGGTGGCTCCGGAACATACCAGCGACCGTGTGCTTTATATCATGCGTAAACCGCCGTTTGAACAGTTCTATCGCTTCAAACGTATCTTCGACCGAATAAATAAGGAGCTGAACCTGCGTCAGCAAATCATTCCTTATTTCATCAGCAGTCACCCGGGATGTACTGAAGAAGATATGGCTGAACTTGCCGTTATCACCAAACGGCTGGATTTCCACCTGGAGCAGGTACAGGACTTTACTCCTACTCCTATGACTGTAGCTACAGAGCATGGTATACAGGCTATCATCCTTATACACTGGAACCTGTATTCTCTGCCAAAACTCAGAAAGACAAACTGGCACAGCGTATGTTCTTCTTCTGGTACAAGCCAGAAGAACGGCGTGCTATCATCAATGAGCTGAAGAAAATAGGAAGAAGTGACCTGATCGACAAGCTATATGGCAGGTAGTAAATGCAAAATACCCTAAAAAGGGTATTTGCTTCAAAGCCGGCAGGCGGTATCTTTGCAGCAAACAAAATATCGCCCATGAATATAGCTGCACTTATCTCAGGCGGAGTAGACAGTGCCGTAGCCGTACATTTACTCTGCGAGCAAGGATACAAACCTGACTTATTTTACATTAAGATAGGAATGGACACCGACAACGAACTTAGTTGTACGGCAGAAGAGGATATCGAACTGGCTACTGCTACGGCACGCCGTTACGGTCTGCAACTGGAGATTATTGACCTTCAGAAAGAATATTGGGATCAGGTGGTAGCATATACAATAGAAAAGGTTCGAAACGGATTTACTCCCAATCCGGATGTAATGTGCAACAAGCTGATCAAATTCGGTGTTTTGAGCAAAAGGCTGGATATGCTTACGATAAAATAGCGACAGGACATTACGCGTCAACTTGTGAACTGAATGGAAAAACCTGGCTGGCAACAGCAAAAGATGCGATTAAAGACCAGACTGACTTTCTGGCTCAAATCAATTATCTGCAAGTTTCCAAATTGCTATTTCCGTTAGGCGGTTACATGAAAAAAGAAATACGCCATATTGCAGCTCAGGCAAAACTGCCCAGCGCACAAAGGAAAGACAGTCAGGGAATCTGCTTTCTAGGAAAAATCAATTACAACGACTTTATACGACGCTTCTTAGGAGAACGTCAGGGAAGTATCATAGAACTGGAATCGGGTAAAGAAATAGGCAAACATCGCGGATTCTGGTTTCATACTATCGGCCAACGTAAAGGACTGGGGTTGAGTGGAGGTCCGTGGTTCGTTGTAGACAAAGATACAGAAAACAATATATTGTATGTATCGCATGGATATGACACAGAACAGCAATACAGCAATGAATTCAAATTAACAGACTTTCATTTCATTACAGACAATCCATGGCTTACGGAAAAAGAACAGCAAGTCTGCTTTAAAGTCCGCCACACAGACGGCTTTCATCAGGGAAATCTCATATTAAAGAATGGCATATGCCACATCAGAAGCTCTGAAAAAATACAAGGTATCGCTCCCGGTCAGTTTGGGGTTATTTACGACAAAGACGCCCATTTATGTATCGGAAGTGGAGAAATACGAAAATAAAGTCTCTCTACATCTGGATAAATCGGGAACAAGCTGCAGTTTTTCTCCTGCATGGCTTGTCCTGATTTTATTATTTTAACTGTTGGAACTGATCTATCAAAGAAGTTATATTGCAGTAAACAGGCGAGCGGAAATAGCAAGCAAAATTATACCGAAGAATTTCCGGATAATATAAATACCACCTTTCCCTAAAATGCGTTCTATACGGTCGGTCATCTTCAGTACGATATATACCCACACCATATTTAGCAGTAGCGCGATAATAATGTTAATGGAAGCATATTCGGCTCTTAGTGAAAGCAAGGTAGTAAACGAACCGGCTCCGGCAAGCAGAGGGAAAACCAAAGGGACCAGTGTCGCCTCTTTTATAGGTCCTGTATTCTTAAATATCTCTATATCAAGAATCATTTCCAGCGACATTAGAAAAATTACAAATGCTCCGGCAACGGCAAACGAAGCAATGTCAACCTGAAATAGCTTCAGCATCATATCACCGGCAAAAAAGAACCCTAACAATAATGCCGCAGCAATTAAAGTAGCCTGAACAGCATTTACCGCACGACCTTTTTGCTTTAAATCTAAAATAATAGGCACAGCACCTATTATATCAATTACTGCAAACAATACGATAAAAGCACTGATCAGCTCTTGAAAATTTAAAGTTCCCATATTCTCTTCATTACGATTAATGTTACGCAAAGTTATGCAAAAATAACCATAATGCAAGGGAGCAGGCAAACATTATCAGACGGAAAGAAACGATAAAAAAAGGTAAAAGCCGGAAAAACATTCAAAATATTCGCTACTTTTGTACGTTAAAATATAACTTAATAAAGTTAAATGCCGATGCAAAGCACTATGTACGATAAGCTTTTATTGCTACCTCTGTTTCAAGGACTATGCAAGGAAGACTTTACATCCATACTGGAAAAAGTTAGATTGCATTTTCAGAAGTATACAGCCGGAAGCCGCATTGTAAAACAAGGTGATTATTGTAACAATATCATTTTCATTTTACAAGGTGAAATACGCGCTGAGTCTGTAGACCATACTTACCATTATACTATCCACGAAACACTGGAAAGCCCTCAAATCATTGAGCCTTACTCACTGTTTGGCATGTATCCGCAATATACGGCATCGTATTATGCACATACAAATGTAAATGCCATAACCATAGACAAAGCTTATATTCTGTCGGAGCTTAATAAATATGAGATATTTCAGCTCAATTATTTAAACATGTTGAGTAACCGGGCACAAACGGTTTACCGTAAGCTGAAAAGCCCACATGCAAGTGACACACTGGATAAAATAGTAAATTTCATGCAACTCCGGTGCATCACTCCTACCGGGGAAAAGAAACTCCAGATTCGCATGGAAGACCTTGCAGAACAGATTGACGATACAAGAATTAATGTATCGAAAAGTGCTGAACGAACTAAAAGACGGAGGAGTTATCCGGTTGAGCCGAAGAATTATCGATATACCCGACATGGAAAACATTGAGTAAT
>ENA-OQBJ01000720-OQBJ01000720.1-human-gut-metagenome-genome-assembly--contig:-NODE-720-length-16163-cov-3.205662_pt1 | contig 16163 bp, 25 predicted proteins | sample MGYA00242743_ERZ504545 | MGnify/ENA primary metagenome ERZ504545 (study PRJEB26092, sample SAMD00036252) | human gut metagenome | host: Homo sapiens | study: EMG produced TPA metagenomics assembly of...
ATATGATACTTGCACCGCCATTTACTATGTGATAAACTTTTTACGTCATTCACTGACATGAACCTCTCTTTTCGATAATGTTGTGGTTGCCAGACCATCTACATTTTATCATGAGAGGTTCTTTTTTTACTATAAGAAAATTTACTTACCCCCAGTGTAACTGGGGGTTTTATCATGCCTATTCGGCGCCAAAAAGACTGCTGTCCGAAGCAAGGGAGTGGCTTCAGACAGCAGTCCGTTCGGGCCGGGTGAAGGCACGGCCCATCTATAGGGGAGTTACATAGAACCCATGCGCTTCATGACAGCGCTCAGTTCTTCTGAAGAAAGATGCTGCATGGCTTCTGCCATTTTTTTCATGGCTTCCATACTGGGGCGGACGCCCTTTTCCTTCATTTTTTTCATAGCCTCGGTCATGGCGTCGGTCTTGGCCGAATCTTGGGCGGCGACACCGGCCAGATTCATGACCGTTTTCCCCGTCAAGAGATACTGCATGCTTTCAAGGGTCGTCTGAGTCAGGTTGACCTGCCAGAACTGGCCGGCTTCAGTCAGCATATGGAGGACGCCGTTATCGGTCACCAGCCCCCGTTCCTGCCAAAGGTCGTAGAGCCAGGTCAAATCCTGTAAGCGCTCGTCTTCGGCCATCAGGCTGCGAAGGTCCAGGTAGCCCTGTTCCATTTCGACTTGAACGCGGTCGATCAAGGGCTTCAAGGGCGACTGTTCCATGAGGGCCATAAAGGGTTTTTTCCCTTGGCTGACAAACATCTGATAAGGCGAAATGGCCCGGTGAAGCATCGTTTCGTAACCGTCGACGTGACCGCCGGCACCGCTGCCAAAGGGGAACATGGCCGCGCCGGACCGGGCCAGCACATTGTACAGGCTCCGCTCGCGGTTGGAACGGCTCCAATGGCAGATGTTGAGGCGCCGATAGGCTCGTTGTTCCAGATAGACTTTGGCCTCGTGGAACATCCGGGCCTGGACGGACGTTTCGGCGGCCGGCGCCAACCGACCTTCGGCGATGGCTTATTCAAGTCGCTGCCGTCAAAAACGTTGAGCTGATATAAGTCGGCCCCGTCGGCGGCGCACTCCGTCAAGCGCTGCAGATCGTGGCGCCAGACATCCATGTTCTGACCGGGCAGGCCGTACATCAAGTCGATGATGAGGACCGCCTGGTTATAGGCCTTCAGGTCAGCTAAGCGCTGCAGCACCGTATCTTCGTCGTCGAGGCGGCCGACGGCGCGACGGACCGCCGTATCAAAGGACTGGACGCCTAGGGAGACGCGGTTGACGCCGTTGGCAAACCAAATATCCATCTTTTCCGGGACGACGTCGTGGACCCGCCCTTCCAAGGTCATTTCATAGTCGTTGGCCAGGGGCAGACAGCGGCGGATCGTCTTTAGGAGCAGGTCGGCATTGGCCGGCGACAGCGACGTCGGCGTACCGCCGCCGATGAAGACGGCGTGGATCAACCCATCCCGCAGGCGTGGGCTGTCGGCAGCCAGTTCCAGTTCATCGACGAGACAGCGGATGTATTCGTCTTCCGTCTCCTGCTGCGTTCCATTTTGAAAAAAGCCGCAGTACAAGCATTTTGTTTTGCAAAAAGGAATGTGGATATAAGCCGTTTGAACGTCGCGCCCTGTAGGCGGACGGCTCATGATGTCCTGCCAAATCTGCTGGGATTCAGCCGGGGCGATGAGCTGGCCGTGCAAGCCGGCGTGAACGACGCGCTTACGCGGAAAGGCGTGGCCTAAGGGATCGACGCCGGCGAGGCCAAACTGCAGGGCCTGCTGATCCGGCGGCAGACTGTCGTAGTAAGCCTGTAAGCTCATTGCCCGCCTCCTTCAAACCAATGGAGGATGTCGGCGGCAAAATCAAAGGCTCGCTGCAAGTCGGCTTCATCGGGGTGCTTAGCCGCTTCGGCATGGCGGGCATCCCGTTCCGGCGACCGGCCATGGGGATGGCCTCGGGAAATTTTTTATACATCATTTCGATGATCTTGGGGTCGACGGCGCTTGGCAGATGAAGGTCCCGACGACGTCCGTTTCTTTAGGAAGGAGCTTGGCCCCTTCATCGAGGCTCTTTTGCGCATGGTCCGACGTCGGATCGGCGCCCAGGGTGGCAAAGAGGGCGACATTCTTATGATGGAGCCCTTCAAGGAAGGTCTTGGCTTCGGCATTAGCCGTCCCCCGGTCGACCCAGTAACCGGCAAAGATCAGGTCGTAGCCGAAAGGTCGGCCGGCGCTTCGGCCATGGAAAGGCAAGGTGTCCCTTCCGGCAGGGCGCTTTGGATGGCTTCAGCCACTTTTTTCGTATTTCCCGTGCGGGAAGAGTACAGTACAAGTATATTCATCATGATCCTCCTCACTGTAATTCAAAGGTAACAGGTACGTTAATGGTAATCTCCGATCCCGTCGGATTGGGATAGGGGCAGGCAGCATAGACGGCTTTCGTCGCCGCTTTCGCCAGCAGTCCGTCGCCGCTGGCCGAAACGCCGATGCAGTTGCCGCCGGCATCGAGGGTCACCGTCACGTAGACCGTCCCGGTCAGGCCCCGCTTCACGGCCATGGGCGGATAGGTTTTATTGGCGTTGACGGCCGACCAGAAGCCGTCCGTGTCAAAGGCGCCGGTTCCCGTACCTTCACTGCCGCTGTCGCCGCTGCCCTGCCCGCTTCCACTGCCTCGCCGTAGCCTTGGCATCGCCGACGCCGTCACCGACACCGCTTCCCGACCCGGAACCATAGCCTGAGCCGGTCCCGCTGCCGTCGCCGCTTCCCGTCCAGGTTCCACTGCCTTGACCAGTCGAATCACTGCCGCCAGAAGACGGCGCTGTGGCCGGATAGGATGACGGCGAGGCGGCACTGTCACTGACAGTCTGAGCCGGGATGTCGTGGGCTACCAAAGCCGACGAAGCCTGGGCGACTTGGGCCGTCCGTTCGGCGACGGCAGCCTCCGATAATTTATCGGGAAAGAGGTTGGCCGCTCCCCCGCCACCACCGCCGGCATGGCCGCTTCCGGCACCGGTCAGTTCCGAGGCATCGAGGTCGATGACGTACATTTTTTCTTCCTCATGTTGGGCTACGGAGCCGGCCAAAAAGCACATCAAGACACCAAAGACGACGGCGTGGATGATCAGCGATCCGCCATAGCCTTTTTCCAGGAAATATGGCTGTCCATGGGCCTCACCCCTTCTGCTTAGCCGCAATGGCCAAGCGCTTGACGCCGGCAGATTTGAGCATATCCATGACGGCGACGACCTGACCGTGGGCCGTCCCCTTATCGGCCTGGAGGACGACGGCGGCATTGGCGTTCTCGGTCATATGCTGCTTCATCAAATCCGACGCCTCTTCCAGGCTGACGGGGCGATTATCGAGGGTGATATGGCCGTCTTTATCGACGGTGACGATCAAGGGCATTTGGGCCGGTGCCGACGCACTCTGGGCCTGAGGCAGCTGGACCGACAGTGCTTTCTGGGCGATGGTCTGCAAGCTGTTCATCATAAAGAAGACCAGGAGGAAAAAGATGATGTCGATCATGGGAATGATCATGAAGACCGGCTTTTTCTTCATTCTGACGTGAGAAAACATGATCTACCTCCTATGCCGCTTTCCGGGCCTGCATGACGTCGATGCAGACACGTTCCGTATCGGTCACGATGGCATCGAGCTGGTGTGAAAAGTAAGTGTAGACGCAGAAGGCCAGGATGGCTACGCAGAGCCCGGTCGCCGTGGCCACCAATGCTTCGCCGACGCCGCCGGTAATGGCCGACGCCCCGGCCCCGTTATCGAGGACGCTGAAGGTGCTGATCATGCCCGTAACCGTCCCCAACAGCCCTAAGAGCGGGGCAATGGTGACGATGGCGCTGAGATAGTCGAGGTAGCGTTGAAAACCGATGGCTTCTACGTGCATCTGTTCATGGAAAGCCGTCTTCATCTTATTTTCGTCACTGCCCTGTTTCAGGCCGTTAGCACGATGCGGCTCATGGCCGTAGGAAATTTTTGGCAGAACTCATCGGCCCGGTCCCACTCCCGATCGCGGGCCGCCCGGCTCACACCGGCACAAAATTCCTTGGAACCCTTGCGGTTTACCCGGTAGTAGCCAAAGCGTTCGATGGCGATAGCTAATGTAAAAATAGACAACAGCAAGAGCGGATACATGACCAGACCGCCGCTGTGAAACAACTGTAAGGCATACTGAAAAGCTTCCATTTCGTTCACACGCTCCCTTTTATGAAACTAATTATCATTTGACGATGTCATTGTAACAGATTCCCGGGACCCCTTTCTACTCCAAGAGGACCAAAAAAAGCTCCATTCAGACATTCCCCCTAGGAAAAGGGTCAAAGCCGCGACACTATCCCCTTTTCATCACGACGTTGACTGAAACTGGGCCTGATATAAGTCGTAATACAATCCTTTTTGCTCCATCAGGTCCTCATGAGACCCCGATTCGGCAATGCCCTGACCGGTCAGGACGACGATGCGGTCGGCCTTTCGAATCGTCGCCAGGCGGTGGGCAATGATCAGCGTCGTCCGCTTTTCAGATAAGGCCGTCAAGGCCTGCTGGATCCGCTGCTCCGTTTCGTTGTCGAGAGACGACGTGGCCTCGTCGAGGATCAAGACGGGCGGATTTTTAAGAAAGATGCGGGCCATGGCAATGCGCTGTTTTTGACCGCCGGACAATAAGACGCCCCACTCGCCGACAAAGCTGTCATAACCTTCGGCAGGGCTCGATAAAGGCCGCTGCATCGGCTTTTTTAGCCGCCTCCTGAATGGCTTGGGGCAACGCTTGTTTATCACCGAGGGCAATGTTGTCCCCAATGGAACAGGCAAAGAGAAAGACGTCCTGCTGGACGATGCCCACAGCCTGCCGCAGCGACGCCAGGGTATAGTCACGGATATCCCGGCCGTCGAGGACGATGGAGCCGGCCGACACATCATAAAAACGAAGGGTGAGGCTGGCAATGCTGCTCTTACCGACGCCGGTCGCACCGACGATGGCCACGGTCTCCCCCGGTTCAACGGTCAAGTTGAAGTCCTGTAAAATCGCCTTATCACTCCCGGGATAGGCAAAGGAAACGTGGCGAAATTCAAGGCGTCCTTCAATCGCCTTGGCTTCGACGGCGCCGGGACGGTCGACGACATCGGCCTTTTGATCCATCAGGGCCGCATAACGGCGAAAGCCGGCCATACTGCGCTGATACTGTTCGGTCAGCATGGTCAGCTGCATGATGGGCCGGATGAAGAGCATGAGATACATCAGAAAGACGACTAAATCGGCGACCTTCATGGCCCCTTGGATGATAAAATAACTGCCGGCAGCGATGATGACCAGGTTATTGACATTGGTAAAAAAAAGGACCGTACTCATTAAATAGGCTTCTAAGCGGTTGGTCCGCCGCTGGGCCCTTTGCACGCCGAAACTGGCCCCTTCAAAGTGACGGAAAATATGTTTTTCACTGCCCAGAGCCTGAATGACCCGGACGCGCTGAAGCTTTCGGAACAGACGGCGCTGAGGCGTCCCATCTCTTTGCGGGCTGCCAAAAAACTCCGCTTCATGCGCCGGTTGAGCCATATCGTATCGATGGTTTTCAAGGCCAGGACGAGGAGGACCAGACTGGCCAGCTGCCAATTCAGGCGGAACATAAAGAAGGCGCTGCCGACCATGGTAATGGTGCAGACCATGGCTAAATTCGGCAGCTGAAAGACAAGGCCGCCGATTTCCGAGATGTCACTGATGACGGTCGACACCAATTGCCCCGTTTGGACCTTGTCGAAAAAGGAAAAGCTCAGGCCTTCGATGTGTTCAAAGAGATGACAGCGCAAATCATGCTCGATGTGAGCCCCCATATTGCGGCCGCAGGCATAGACCGAAAAGGTCAGGACCAGACAGACGATGTAGAGTCCCAAGAGACCCAGTCCGTAGCGGAAAAGGTCGGCCAGATTCCCCGACGGCAGGACGACGTCGAGGATATGGCGGACGACCATGGGAAACAATGTTTCCAGGACAGCCGACAGGACCGATCCGATGAGGACCACGGCCAACAGCCGTCGGTAATCGCCATAACAGGCTAAAAACCGCTTCATGTGCCCCTTCCCACCTCGGCTTTAGGGACGACGATGACATAGTCGCCTTATCTTTATAAAGGCTTTCGGCCCCTTCCCCAGCGGCAGCCGAGGTCTCAGCAAAGACCGGCGTAATGACCTGTATCGAAAGATCCGGACGGCGGCGGTGTAGCTGTTCGACAGAGCCCAAATAGTCGCCGCTGTGGACGGCGCCGGTCAGGTGGTAGACCAAATGATCCGGATGGGCCTCCTTATAAAGGGCGATGCTTTCGGCCATGACGTTGTCCTTTAAGGACTGGGCGGCAAAGAGGTTGGGAATCGTTTTTTCCGATACGGCCATGGCCCGGCCCTTCAAGGCCGTCATGATTTTGGCAAATTTTCGTTCATAGGCCAGGGAACTCGGATAAAGGGACGCCGGCAGATAGGGCTGCCATCTTTCCGGAATGTCGGCGAGGTTCCCCTCCTTGGCATAAGCCGCCGCAGCCGGCCGCGGAATAGCGGCGGCCACGACGGAGAGATGCTTTGCTTTGGCAAATTCGACGACAGGACGGTAAGCGTCTTTATAATTCGGCCAGGGACGGTTTTGGGCTAAATAAGCTTCTTCATCGATCCGTCCGTCGAGATAGTCGTCTAATACGGGCTGGGTGTCCTTTTCGGCCATTTCCAGCGACAGGGCCAGGTTACGCCCTTTGAGGCTGTATAAGGCTTGAAAGAGTTCGTCTTCCAGGTGGTGTATGGCGCGTTGTCATGAAACTCGCCAAAAAAGAGTACGTCGGCCCCCTTCACCCGGCCAGCGAGTTCCGAGACCGAGAGGGTTTTCCCCGTCGCCGTTTCGACGATGTCCGGCTCTTGAGCCCAGCCGGTCAGGCCGGGCACGGTCAAAAAGAGTGCCCAGGCCCACAAGGTAAGCTGTTTTCGTAAACAAGGTTTCATCACGATGCCCCCTTACCATTTCCATTCGGCACCGATGCGCCACATGCGGCCGTCGACATAGATGTCATCGACTTTTTTATCGAAGATATCGTCGACGCCGCCGTAGATGGAAAAGCCGTCATCGAGTTTCTTGCGGAAGGAGAAGTTCAGCGTATTATAGGTATAATCCTGTCCGTCAAAGCGGTAGTCATTGCTGAACTGATCCCAAAGGACGGCACTGAAGCCTTTTTCCTTATGATCATCGTAGAGGAGCTGCAAGGTCGTCGTGTGCCGGGCCCGATAATTGAGGCGCTGTCCCGTCGTCCCATCGGTGGCATCGAGGTAGTTATGGGTCAGCTTCACGGTCCAGCGGTCATTCAGGCGATGCCTAATTCACCTTCGACGCCGTTGATGCTGGCCTTGGCGATATTGATGTACTGGTAGGTCATATAGCCGATCTGAGCCGTTTCGATCAAGTTAGTGACCTTATTGTGGAAGTAGGTCAATTTTCCGAAGTTGCGGCCCTTATCGTATTCTACGCCGAAGTCGAAACTCGTCGATTTTTCCGGTTCCAAGTCGGGGTTGCCATAAATATTGACCGTCGTCGCTCCCATGGCCCGGTGCATTTCCATATAGAGTTCGCTAATGGACGGCGCCTTATATCCCTGGCCGTAATTCGATTTGAAGCGCCAGTTCTGATCGATGTTATAGGTCAGGCCAATCTTCGGTGTCGTCTGACTGCCGAACTGGCTGTTGTGTTCAATGCGAACGGATGGGATGAGCAGCAAGCGGTCGTTGACCTGCCACAGGTCTTCCACGTAGCCGGCATAAGAATTGACTTCGTGACCGGCTACGTCCTTATCGAGGCCGACGGACGAACCGGACAGGCGGGTCCCTTCGTATTTGAGCTTGCGGTATTCGCCGCCAAAAGTCAGGTTATGATGGTCGCCGACATACATCGTATCCCGGGCTTCGGTCACCCAGGTGCTGTAATTGGCTTTATCCATGTCAGCCTTCGGATACATGCCGCCTAAAATCGTTTCCATCATGCCCGGGAAGCTGGCCCGGTCGTTATAGATGACAGAATTTTTCTTCAGCTGGTTGTAATAGGTGCGGAACATATAGTCATTGCGCCCGGTCTTGCCCGTGTATTCGACGCTGGCCGCCCGTTCCTGTTCATGATAAAACTCCCGTTTATCCTGAGACGTGGCAAGTTTCATGGGACCCATAGCGTACCAGGCCGGGGCAAAATCAGACCGCAGGTCATCATTGTGATATTCCAGATCGAACCGCAGTTTATTGTTATTGCTGTTTTCAAAGTCATAGACGCTGGCCAAATGGTACATGCGACGCATGCCGTAGAAGGCGCGGTCATAGCCGTCGGTTACGGTGCTCGTACCGCGGCCGGACACGGTGCTGCTGTAGACGTAGCGGTTAAAGGGACGCTGGCGTCCCAGCGGGCATCGAAGGACGTCGACCAACGATGGTGCTTGCCGAAGTCGACATTGACGTAGGTCGCCGTATTTTCCGTACCGGTGACGACCCCCACCGTGCCGCCGGCCTTATCGGGGACCTTGGTGATGATATTGATGACGCCGCCCATGGCATCGGACCCATAGAGGGAGCTCGACGGGCCGCGGACGATTTCGATGCGTTCAATATCGCTCAAATCGAGGCGTTCCAGGGCGTAAACGTTGGTCGTTACATCCGTATCTTCTGCGGCATAGCGTTTGCCGTCGACGAGGATCAAGGAGTGGTTGGTGCTCATGCCGCGGATCATGACGGCATTGCCGGTCATCCCCGCTTTGGCCAGGCTGACGTTATTGGCCAGCTGCAGGGCCGAGCGGACGTTAGCCGCCCCCATGCGTTCGAGATCGTCATGGGTCCAGACTTCAACGGCCTGGGGTACGGCCTTTACCTCTTCTTCGGTCTTGGTCGCCGTGACCACGACGTCTTTTAATTGGACCGGTTCTTCCGTGCCGGCATCGGCCGCCTGAATCGTTCCATACCAAGACGTCGTCATGAGTACGGCCAAGAGCGCCGTATAGTTGCGATAATTCATTTCCTTAACTCCTTCCAGCAATCACTGCGTCGCATAGGGCACACACAGTCGATACGTTCGGTTCCCGTCCTGTACCTCGGTCATCACCGCTTGGATTTGGTACAGCGGTTCAATAATGTCTCTGCAAAACACGTCTTCCACCGGTCCGTCGACGACGATGCGGCCTTTTTTGACGGCGATCAGCCGGTGGCTGTAGCGCGCGGCATGATTGAGATCGTGTAAGACCATGACGACCAGGACCTTCGTCGTGTCATAGAGGTGGGCGATGAGTTCCATTAAATCTAATTGATGGTGGATATCTAAGTACGTCGTCGGCTCATCGAGGAGAAGGACTTCCGGCTCCTTGGCTAAGGCCAGGGCCAGCCAGGCCCGCTGCCGTTCCCCACCGGAGAGCGCCGAAAGGCGTTTATGCTGCAGGTCGGTCATCCCCGTTCCGGCCAGGGCCTTGTCGGCGGCCTTAAGATCGTCATCGCCAAGGCTGGAAAAGAGGCCCTGGTACGGCAGGCGTCCCAATAAAACCAGGTCGCGGACGGTAATATCGCCAGGGGCCTGCATGGACTGGGGCATAAAGGAAATCATGCGGGCCAGGGCATCCGTCGAAAAGCGGTTCATATCGCGGCCGTTTAAATAGACCGTGCCGGCTGACGGCAAGAGCAGATGGGCCATGGTTTTCAATAAGGTCGATTTTCCCGACCCGTTGGGACCGATGATGGAGATGATTTCCGGCTTATCCAAGACGAGGTTCAAATCCTGAGCCACGACCTGGCTGCCATAGCGGATTTCCAGCCCCTTTAATTCAATAGGACTCATGTCGCATTCAGCCTCCGTCTCAATAAATATAGGAAAAAGGGTGCCCCGATAAAGGACATGAAGATGCCTACGGGAACTTCCATGGGGCTGAACAGCGTCCGGGCTGCCACGTCGCGCCGGCCACTAAGACGGCGCCAAAGACGGCCGAGCACGGTAAGAGGGGTTCAAAATCGGAACCGACGATGAGGCGCATGACGTGAGGCACGATGAGGCCGACGAAGCCCAAGAGGCCGGCTACGCTGACAGCCGAAGCCGCTAACAGGGCCGCCAAGGCGACCAGCATGGCCCTCGTCCGATTGACATGGACGCCCAGGGTCTGGGCCACGTCGTCGCCGAGCTGGAGGGCATTCAATCGCCGATAGAGGGCGACCGTCCCGGCCATGCCGACCAGGCTGTAGGCAGGATCATGCGCACGCTCTGCCAACCGACACCGGCGAAGCGCCGGCCATCCAGGACACGGTCCCCTGTACCTTATCGGAAAAGAAGACCGACAAGGCCGTCATGCCGCCGCCAAAGAAAGCGGCTACGGCCACGCCTGCCAGGACCAGGCGCAGGGGATTGACGCCCCGTTCCCAGGCCAGGAAAAAGACGATGGCTGCCGCTCCCAAGGCGCCGAAAAAGGCCGCCATAGGCACCCAGGCCGTAAGCGTCGGGGCCAGCATCATCAAGGCCATAGCCGCAAGGCCCGCCCCGGCCGAAATGCCGATGATGCCGGGATCGGCAGGGGATTGCGAAGGACGCCTTGAAGGATGCAGCCCGATAAGGCCAGGTTGGCCCCGGCCAAGGCCGCACAGAGTCCGCGAGGGATGCGCAGGGTATAGATGATCTGATAGTCGTCCGTCGTCCCCGGCGCCTGTAAAGCCAGCCACACGTCGCGGAGGGGAATCGACACGGCACCGACGACAACGGCCAAGAGCAGGATGGCGATTAAAAGGACGATGCCGGCCAAGAGGACGGCCAAGCGCCGGACGGCTCGCTGTTGGGTGACCTTATCCGCCGTCATTGGGCACCTCCCCCATACAGGCAATCAGCATGTATTCCATGGCGTCGGCAATGCGGCTGCCCGGATTGACCGTAAACAAGGCCGTCGGCAGTTCATAGACCCGCCCTTGGCGCACGGCCTGAACCTTATTCCAGGAATCGCTGTCGGCCATGGAAGCCTTAAAGCGTTCGGCTTCCCCCTGACTCTGGCCCATGGAGATGATGAAGATGACCTGCGGATCCTGACGAAGGACGTATTCCATGCTGAGGGGCACAAAAGGTTCGTGAGAACCGTCGGCCGTATCGGCAATATTCACGCCGTGAAGGCGACTCAAAAGGTCTCCGGAAAAACTGGCAGCCGTCGCCATATTGTTGCTGTCCGGTGAACTAAAGAGAATCAGCGCCCGGGAACTTTCCTTGCCGGCCGCTTTGGCAACGACGGCGTCGGCCCGCTGTTTGATATCCGCAGCGCGTTCGGCAGCTTCTTGTTCGTGACCGGTCAATTCGCCAAAAAATTTCAGCGTCTTAAGGCTGTCTTCCAACGAATCCAAAGAATTGATGTACAGCGGAATCCCATTTTGAGCCAGGGTCTGGCGAATCTGGTTATGGAAGGGGACGTTGATGCCAACGACTAAATCGGGATGGAGGGATAAAATGGTCTCCATATTGGGCCGATGAATGATGCCGACAGCCGGGATATCAGCCATGGCAGCCGCCAGTTCCGGCGACATGGAATCCGACGTCGGTTTTCCCACTACCGTATCCCTTCCGCCGGCAGCATCGTATAAGTCGAGATTGGATACATTCAAAAAAACGACCCGCCGGGGGTGAAGGGGTATCTCGACGGATGTGCCCGTCGCATCGACGACCTGACGAGTCGCTGTCGCTTCTGTTCGATCGGCCCCTGCGTCATGAGCCAGGCTACGGCCGCCACGATGACAATTCCTAAAACAATTAGACTAGTGAGCAATACTTTACGCAAAAAATACCTCCATTGTGAACAAAATATCAATAAAAATAATAAAACAATAAGGCAGCCAGGCCCCATAAGGCACCTAATAAGCCAAAGCATTCACTGGTACCGTTGAACACGGCTTCTCCCTCTATGTGATACATCCCTACACCTCCCTTTCGCTGAAAATCATGGGAATCGCCGTATTCTAAGGGGTATGTCTCTGCCGGAAGAGGATATCGTAACGATGAATCCTCGATATTATCGATATTAATTTTCATTATGTCTTGTAACAAAATCATAACATATAACATTTTCAACAACCACTCCGTTTAGACAGAAAACAATCCATTTAGACATTTTTTTCACAATCTCCGGACTGATAAGTCTCAGTTTCCTTATCATTCTCATTTAATTTGACATATTGAGAATGAAGGTATATCATAAGGATAGATAACATCACATATCCGGAGGCGATTCTTATGAAATATACAACCTATCTCTTCTCGTATCTCATCATGCTGCCCTTGGCCGTCGCCGTCTTTATCATCGCCATGTTTACGGCCTGCGTCACTGTCGAAACCGTCCTCAAAGCCCTTATATGGCTGACGCACAGCACGATGACGACAGAAACCAGAAACCTGGCCGTCGTCATCGCCGCTGCTCCCCTTGCCCTGTGTTCCGCATCGTGGGTCCTAGCCCACACGGCCTGTCAGGTGCGTCATTATTTATCGTAAAAAATCATCGTCCTACGACAAAGCCCGCTCTCATCACGAGAACGGGCTTTGATCTTTTCTAGGTATTTCTCCAATTCGATACCCATAACAAAAGCCGATACCAGACATCTCAAATAGATGACGGTATCGGCTTTTCTCATAGCAGATTCAATGTTGCTCCCCTATATCCCCCTTTTATAAAAAGGAGTCACATCAGGGCTAAGAAAATAGGAATGCGACACATTGCTGTACATCATTAGCAAGTAGTCTGAAGTCTCAGTCCCCTTACGGGGATTTTGGTAATGCGACAATCCGGAGGGTCTCCGCTTGAACTTGAAGCAACATAGTTTCAGTCCCCTTACGGGGATTTTGGTAATGCGACAATCTTACGGATCATGATGCAACATTGGTTCGCAGGTTTCAGTCCCCTTACGGGGATTTTGGTACTGCGACACTGCTTCGAAAATCCGTCGACAATTACAGGTATCAAGTTTCAGTCCCCTTACGGGGATTTTGGTACTGCGACGAGAAAGAATGGAATCTTTTCAAAAGCACGGTGAGTTTGTTTCAGTCCCCTTACGGGGATTTTGGTACTGCGACTCTGTCCCTCAGTACCCGCTCCCTGTCTGGGCTCTCCGGCGATTTTTTCAAACCTAAGGCTTTTTTCGCTCTTTTCGGGGACCCGGGTGAAAAATAAAATTTGGACAGTGTCGTTTTTTCCCTTAGTTACGCCATTTGCAGCGCTTTTTGAAATTTTCAAACCTCCGGGGTTTTTGAGCCAAAAATAGGTTTTCCTCAGCCGCCGCAGTCTTTGATTTATCTCAAGTATACGGTTTTCACCTTTTATTGTCAACGTTCTCATCGAGGCTTCCCCGTCGTCAAAAAAGCTGCCTCGTCGTGAGACAGCTCTTTCAGATAATCTTATGATAGCCTGATTCTCTATTTATCTTCGTAGACCCGGACCCGCAAGGTCAAGCCCAAGTCGTCACAGATGGCCCGGCACTTCTTGATTTCTTCACTGTCTTCGACTTTATCGACGACGGTGAGGACGACGTTTTTCACGTACTGTTTGCAGCTGACGGCAAAGTTCAGCATGGCATCGAAGGACGGCAGGCCGAATTTGCTCCGTGTCAGTTCCAGATACCGTTCTTTGTTCGACGCATTCATGCTGATGGAGATGGTATCGAGGATGCCGCCGCCAAAGTCCTGCGCCGTCGGCCGGCCGTAGTCCAAATCGGACAGGCCGTTGGTGTTGAGCCGCGTCTTGACCGTCGGGTGCTTTTCTTTCACGTACGAGAGAAGGGTTTTTAAGTCTTCGAGGCGTTCCGTCGGTTCACCAAAGCCGCAGAAGACGACTTCGTTGATACGGTCCCAGGGAGCTCCATCGAGTTCTTTTTTAACTTCGTCGACGGTCGGTTCTTTTTTCAGCCACAGCGTTTCGTCTTCAGCCATCTTCTTCATCGAGCGCAGGCAGAAGGTACACGAACAGGTGCAGCGATTGGTCAAATTGACGTACATGCTCCACGGGCTTTCTTTCTGTAAGGCCAGGTTGTCTTTTAAATCGACGTATTGTCCTTGTCCAACTACGGTATATACAATCATGATTACATCCCCTTTTATTGTAATGTCGTCAGATATTCTTCAAAGGCAAGGCCGGCGTTATGCGGAAGGTCGAGGGTTTCCGTATATTCCATGACCTTGCAGATGAAGTCTGCCGCCTTTTGTACGGCTTCTTCGAGGCCCTCACCGCGGACAACGGACGCCGAGACGATGGCCGTAAAGACGTCTCCCGTGCCGCTGCGGTCGCTGCCGATTTTTTTCGTCTTGACCCACGACGTCCGGCCGTGATCGTAAATGAAGTTTCCGATGCACGAATCACGGTGGATCCCGGTCAGGACGACGCCCTGAGGCCCCTTGTCGGCCAGGGCTTTGGCCATGTCGGAAAAGTCGGCGTCAGAAAGGTCGCTCGACGGCCGGTAGGGCACGCCCAAGAGCTCGCAGGCTTCGGTCAGGTTCGGCGTCAGAACGTCGGCAGCCGAGAGAAGGCGCCTCATTTCGTCGCACATGTCCTGGGTATACGACGCATAGATGCGGCCATTATCGCCCATGACGGGGTCGACGATGACCTTCGTATCCGGTCCCTTGAAGTCGCGCAGAAAGTCGAGGACCATATCGATCTGTCGGACCGAGCCGAGAAAGCCGGTGCTGATGCCGTCGAAGGTGAGGTCGTTTTTCTTCCAACTGTCGATATAGGCGTCATGTGATCCGTATAGTCGTCGAGGTAGTAATCGTGAAAGCCGGTGTGAACGGAAAGGATCGCCGTCGGCAGGATACAGCCCTGTACCTTCAGAGCCGACACGATGGGCAGGGCCACGGCAATGCTGCAGCGGCCGTAACCGGTTACGTCATTGACCAGGGCCAACTTTTTTTGATGCATAGAGAATCATTCCTTATCTTTTCAGGTTGTAACCATAACCACGGAATGGGACTCTCATGAAACAAGCAGCGATGGCGTAGGCAGCGGCCATATTGACGATTCCTTCGCCGATGAGGCCGGGCACCATCGTAAGGCCCGCTTCCAGGCTGCCGTAGAGAAAACCGCCGGCTGCCGTATAGGATACGACCATCCAGACGGCCGACAAGAGGAAGCCCAAAAAGACCTTGAGGGACGTCAATTTCCACGGCCCCTTGTCGGGACGGACGACGAGGAATACGGCTTCGACCATGACGAATTTAATGATCAGGGTCGGCACGATCCAAATGGGAAACCCGCCGATCAGGTCGGACAAGGCCGAACCGATGGAGGCCGCAACGGCAGCCTGACGGCGCGAACTGAACAAAACCGACGCAAAGATGACGGCATCACCGAGATGGGCATAGCCCAGGGGAATGGGGATGCGCGGCACAAACGTCAGAATAAAGACCAGGGCCGTTAAGACGGCGGCATAACAGAGGTTGGCAGCCGAAAAGACCGGTGCCTTTTGTTCCATAGATGATGAATGCATGTGAAATCCTCCTCACGGATACAGAATTCACACATTGGCCAATGTATGGTTATGATTAATCTGTACTCTATTTTAGAGTATATTACCCTATCTGTAAATGGGACAGATTTGTTTTTTTCTGTACACCTTGTCACAATCTCCGTCAAAAAGGCCCATAACGACAGAAAAGCTCCCTTGGTGAACCGACCCCCTAAAGTTGGACCAAAAATTCAACTTTAGGGGGTTAATTTTATGGCAAAATATAGTTATGAATTTAAGATGCAGATTGTTCTCGAGTATATACAAGGAGATATTGGATACAAGGCTTTAGCAAAAAAATATCGCATCCCCAACCCTTGTATTATCAAAAGATGGGTTATCGCCTATCAGGTCAACGGCAAAGAAGCCTTCACCGTTCTCGCCAACTGGTAAGATACTCTTTTAAGTTTAAGATTCATGCAGTAAAATTATACTTAAGCACAGAGACCAGCTATAACCATCTCGCCTTTACCTTGGGGATGAAAGCACCGTCGGTTCTCGTACAATGGGTCAGCCGCTACCGGGAAATGGGTGCGGAGGGGCTCAAACCACAACGAAAAGGAAGGTATCCCAAAATGGCTAAACCATCTAGCCCCAAGAAACCGAAAAATGAACAGGAAGCGTATTTGAAACGACTCGAAGAAGAAA
>ENA-OQBJ01000721-OQBJ01000721.1-human-gut-metagenome-genome-assembly--contig:-NODE-721-length-16158-cov-3.859023_pt1 | contig 16158 bp, 18 predicted proteins | sample MGYA00242743_ERZ504545 | MGnify/ENA primary metagenome ERZ504545 (study PRJEB26092, sample SAMD00036252) | human gut metagenome | host: Homo sapiens | study: EMG produced TPA metagenomics assembly of...
ATATCGAAGTATTGTCCTGCTTGTGCCAAGAAGATACAGAGGGAGAAATCAAACGAGAGCAAACGCAGGAGCAGGGAGCGAAACAGACAGGCATGTATTGAACTGTCCGCAAAAAATGACCGACTGATCTGGAACAGCAGGAAGGACGTATTTTAAGACAGGGAAACCAGAATGACAAAGTAAAGATATTCCGGTATGTGACGGAGAACACTTTTGATGCGTATATGTGGCAGATTTTGGAGAATAAGCAGAAGTTCATCAGTCAGATCATGACCAGTAAATCCCCGGTCAGGGCTTGTGAAGATGTGGATGATACGGCACTGTCCTATGCAGAGATCAAGGCACTTGCTACAGGAAATCCGTACATTAAGGAAAAAATGGATCTGGATGTGCAGGTAAGTAAGCTGAAACTCTTAAAGGCAAACCATACCAGTCAGATTTACCGTTTGGAATCCGATATTGCAAAGAATTTCCCGGTACAGATCAGTGCATTGAAAGAACGGATTGCCGGGATGCAGGTGGATTCGCAGGTAGTAAAAAGCGTGGATTTACAGGATAATGACACATTTGCCATGACAGTAGGAAATGTCCTTTATGAAGATAAGAAAGAAGCAGGCGAGGCATTGATCGCTGCCTGTGCAGGACTAAAAACCGTTAGCACCGGTGGAAAGGTCGGGGAATATCATGGGTTTACGTTATCTGCTTCCTACAATATGTTCTCCAATGCATTTGAACTGACGGTCAAAGGGAAATGTTCTTATAAGCTGGAGATCGGAAAAGACCCGGTAGGAAATATGCAGCGTATCCATAACACCCTTTCTTCCATTGACAGGAAGCTGACGGAAAGTGAGCAGAAATTGGAAACCGTACAACAGCAGCTTGCGACTGCACAGGAAGAGGTAAAGAAACCATTCCCGAAAGAAGCAGAGTTGAATGAAAAGATGGAACGGTTATCCGAGTTAAATGCGTTGCTGAACATGGATGAAAAGGGCAATGAGACGATTATGGCAGATGAGGATATTGGCAGAGAAGGAAGTAGCACAGATAGCAGGGGTGCTGTAGAAGAAAAAGAACTTCCGGAAACAGCAGACAGAATCCATAAGCCATCTATTCTGGAACGCTTAAAGCAGGAGAAGGCACAGCAGAATACAGCGGAACAGCCACCTGTACAGAAAACTGTAAAGAAAAAACACGAACAGGAGTTATAAAAGATTTCCCGTCAGAGTTTTCTCTGGCGGGGACATAAAATGGAGGGTTTGTTTATGGCAAATAATATAGAAAAACAGTTAAAAGAAATATCGGAACGGCTGGAACAGGGAGTAAAAGAAATTTTTACTTCAGAGAGATATACAGAATATCTGAATACCATGTCAAAGTTCCATAATTACAGTTTTAATAACACCCTTCTGATCACCATGCAGAAACCGGAGGCTACTCTGGTGGCAGGGTATCAGGCGTGGCAGAAGAAGTTTAACCGCCATGTAAAGAGAGGGGAAAAAGGAATCCAGATTATCGCACCGGCACCCATCCGTGAGAAACAGGAGATTGAAAAGATTGACCCGGTAACAAAAGAGCCGGTGATCGGGGATGACGGTCAGCCGGAAACAGAGATTGTGGAGATGGTCATTCCAAGGTTTCGTGTGACAACGGTATTTGATGTCAGCCAGACAGAGGGAGATCCGATTGCAGAGCTGGAAGTATCGGAACTTACCGGGAGTGTACAGTTTTATGACACATTTATGGAAGCATTGCAGAACATTTCCCCTGTGCCAATCCGCATGATGGAAATAGAAGGGGAAGCAAAAGGCTATTATCATCAGACAGAAAAGTATATTGCAATTCAGGAAGATATGAGTAATCTTCAGACCATGAAAACCGGAGTACACGAAGTAGCCATGCATTGCTGCATGACCGGGAGGTAATGGATGCGGAAGGAATTTTAAAAGACCGGACAACAAAAGAGGTAGAAGCAGAAAGTATTGCCTATATTGTCTGCAATCACTTTGGTTTGGATACTTCAGAATACTCTTTTACCTATATTGCCAGCTGGTGTGAGAGCAAGGATATGAAAGCACTCCGGGCATCTATGGATACCATCCGGAAAACGTCTGCAGAAGTCATTGAGAATATCGAGACACAGATGCACGAACTGGAAATGGAAAGACCAGTGCGGGATACCTTCCATAAGGAAGATTTGATCCTGCATCTTTCAGGCAGCATGGGTTCCGAGTTTACTTATGACCTGATCGAAAACATGAGCAGGGAACAGTTAGAGCAGAATGTGGGGGAATACGTCCGCCTTCTGGAAAGTGGTGAGATAGAGGAGAATGAGAAACCACTGGAAAGTTTTCTGGAGGAAAAAGGTGCTGCCGTCACACCACTCTATGACAGCAGTGGACACGGAGAGAATTATCCGATTGATTTTTATGATGTGGAATATGATGCTGACACAGGTGTTACTTATTTTTCTGACTTTTCTCCGAAAGAGCAGGCAGAGATGTTGGTGCAAAAAGCAGAGTTTCCAAGAAATATTTTTTCGGAAAATGAAAAGGCATTTGTAAATGAATATGCAGAAACCTTCCCTGGACAGGTGGAAAGACTGAATGACCTGGTATGGGATATGAGGGAATCTTATGATGAAGCCGGTTCAAAGCTGGTGTATGAAGTGATCCAGGCAGCAAGGGCAAACTTCCCAGTGAAAGAACCGGAGATTGCAGAAGAAACAGCCATGCAGTATGCCCACCGTCTGATTGAAACAGCAGAAGCTGCAAATACAGGAAATTTCACAGATTCCCAGAGAAATCTTATTGTGAATTTTGCATATAAGATGGATGACAAAGACGAAGTGCTTGGACTGGTGAACCGTATGATGACCGCAATCCGCAGACCGGGAAGTGAATATACGAGAAGCCTTATGAATGAAACACAGGCACAGATTGACAATTTTCCGGATGGCATGATCGGTTTTACCGAAATGCACGAGGCAGGAATCCAGTTAGACCATATGCTCCCGCTTACGAAAGACCGGCATATGAACTGTACCGTGGAGGGGCAGAAATTTATATCTTACACGGAAATCCAGAGAATCCACAACGGCAGAACAGATGCTTGTGGAGACGGAAAGTGAGATCCTTGGATATGACGGTATCTTTGGAATCACAGAAACAGAATGGGAAGTTCAGAAAGAAAGAGAAGTCTCTGCCACAAAACAGGAAGCACTGGAACAACAGAGTGCAGAAAAGATTGATGAGACACTTCTTCTGCATGGAGAAAGCGGAAGGTTTGCCATTTATCAGATGGATAGTGGAGATGAGCATACTTATCAGTTTATGGGAATGGAATCTGCAAAGAGTCTGGGATATACCATTGACGGAAAGGATTACCGGATGGTTTATGCAGCAACGTGGATGCCAACGATCACGTTAGACAATATTTTTGAACGCTTTAACATTGACCGACCGGAAGATTTCCGTGGTCATTCCTTATCGGTAAGTGATGTGATTGTGATAAACAGGGGTGCAGAGATCACAGCCTATTATGTAGATTCTTTTGGATTTCAGGAACTTCCGGAGTTTGTCCAGCAGAGAATGAATATACTGGAACATAATTCCGTCAGGCATATCCGCCAGTTTATAAAGGAACATTGGAACAGGCAATGGGAGAACGGGATGTGGATGCTTATCTGGATTCCAGAAAGTTAAACCTGGACTGTAAGAAAGCAATCGAGGAAGCCATCCGGGAGAATTTTGACGGGCTGCACTTAAAGCAGGATGCGGCAAAAGAAGTCGTGGAACGCTTCGGGGAAGAACGTATGAATTTTGTTATGGCAAATACCATCCGTGAACTTTCCCATGATGGAAGATTTTCCAGACAGAACAAAGACTGGGCGGAGCATATCGAAGTCCCGGAAAATATCAGCCGGGGCAGAAATCTGAATCTGGATTATGTGATCGAAAGCCACCCGGCAGTTTTAGACGGGTTTATCGACATAGCAAGGGCTGAGATCCGGATGCAGAGGATAGAACAGGCGATAGGAGAAAACGAAGTGACGATTACGGCAGAGACAAGAGGGTATGAAGCAGAAGGACATAACGGGACATGGCATACGGTTGATGAAAAGGAATATGCCGGGGAGAAGTTTTTCTTAATGGAACATGATGAATTTGGCTCCGATGTGGCAGGCATTATCGTAGCAGAAAATGGACAGCTTGTAGCGGAGGATTTATGGAACGGGTTTGATGAAGGAGCGTTAGAAGCTGTATCAGAATATTTGCAGGAAAATGGAACAACACTTTATGACCTGACGGAATTTCCGAAAGATTCTGTTGTAACCCTGCGGAGTGGACAGACACTTACAATCGAAGAAATACAGGCAGTACAGAAAGATACCTGGGAAGAAACGATGGCAGGAAAAAATGAATCTGGAACGGATGTCCGATTTAATTTCCATGCAGTCAGTGAGGTGAAGCTGCCGGAAGGCATAAAGTTAAAAATGCCAGAGATCCATTACGTTGATAATTTTTATGTGATGGAAGATGTAAATGCAGAGGGTGTAGTAAAAGTAAAACGGTATGAATCACTGGATGAAGCGATGCAGGAATATTTACGCCTGCCAAATCATCATAAAAGGTGCTTGGTATCCAGAATACGGAAACGATGCAGGAAAGCATGGATTTTATTCGATGTGAAAACGGAATAGATCAGATGACCCATGAATATGAACAGATCGGAGGGTGGCTGAATCCGGAAATATATGAAGCGGTAAATAAAATGGAAAATATGCTGGACTGGAATGAGGTGCAGATCGCATATCAGATTGGAAAACAATACTTTACAATCCAGACCGTAGAAGATGGCTATGATTATACGTTTTACAATGAAGATTATCAGGAGGATGATGGAGGAATCTATGACAATCCGACAATCTATGTGGATGAAGCCGCCAGTGATATTTTAGAAGATAAAGGGTACTCACTGGAAGATGCAAAAGTAGTGGATTATGAAGAACTGATGGCAGATGTGGAAGAAGTTCAGGAAGAACAGATGCAGCGGGTGCAATTAGAAAAGAACTGTCCGGCAAGTATTTTTGAAGGATTCCGCAGGGAAGAAGCACTGCAAACCTATGAAGGAATCGCAATGCAGTTTACCAGGAGCAAAGGGTATCTGACCATACAGGCAACAGAAGAAGGATATTCGTTTATTTTTTATGACTCTGACCTGCATGAAATCCAGGGTGGGGATTACGATAATCCAGACGCATCCATTCAGGAAGCCGCTTATGAAATCCTTAAAAGTGAGAGAATGGATGACATGGAATGTGTCAAAGTGGATTATAAAGAATTTGAAGAAATGACGATTCAGCACTCTAAAGATTTATTGCAGGAGGGGGAACTTCGTGCGACTTCTGAGATTGGAAGAAATGAACTGGCATTAAATAGTCTGAGCAGGGCAGAAGTTGAAAGAGGTGTCCTGTATCATGCACAGGCAGTATTAGAAGATATGGGAATGGAACAGGAGGTAGAGCTGCTTGCTGCAAGAGTGTATGGTTCCAGAAGCAGACAAGACCTTTACCGGGAAGATTCTGACTTGATGTGGTTCTTTCCTATAAAGGTGATATTCGAGAAGATAGCTTTTTCAATGCCTTAAATGAATCTGGTATAGCGATGGCAGGAATCCAGGTGGACATTAACCCGATAGCAGAGGAGCGAATCACTCTGGCTGAGTATATAAAAGAATCTGAAAAATATCTTGACCAGCAGGAGATTAAAAAGCTTGCTGCGGACCTGGATGATTTTGCTTATGAATATGATACTTACGAGTATAAAGATACGGTTGAAAGCAGGGAGGAGCAGGTGGAAAAGCTCACGGAGGATATTCAGAATAAGAAAACAGGCAGTATCAAAGACTGGCTGCTTGAAGTATCTGAAGAATCCGATATAGACAGCGATGTTATAACTGCCCGTTCCTTACTTTCCCGTCTGGAAGATACAGAGCGACTTTCTATCTTTGACAAACAGCCGGAGCAGGAACAGCCAGAAGCCACGATCAGTTTTTATGTCGCAGAGTGCATGGAGTTTCCGGTCATGGGAGAGTACCATAACAACCTCACTTTAGAAGAAGCCATTAAAATATATGAGAGTATCCCAGCAGAGAGACTGCATGGGATTAAAGGAATTGGATTTGATCTGCAAGATGGTGATGAAGATTATTCCGGGGAATATGAGTTGATGAGTGCAGACCGGATATGGCGTGATCTGATAGATATGATTCCACACTATAAAGAAAGCTCTGGTGCAGAAAGCAATCACAGACATGGAAAAGTATCTGGATGAAAAGCATGGAAGGGTGCAGGAAACAGAACATACGGCAGAAACAGTAATAGGAAGTGGACAGAAATCTTTTGCGGTTGCGGCAGACAGAAGGGCAGAGCAGGAACCGGTATCTGTAAGTCAGAGCCAGCCACAAAAGGCAGAACCTGCAAGCAGAGAAAAAGGTGAAGTGAAGAAGTCTGTGCTGCAGTCTTTAAAAGATTTTCAGGCAAGGGCAAAAGCACAGGAACAGAATAAAACAACGGAGAAATCCAAGACACACAAGAAGGGAGAGGTGGAATTATGATGGATTTGGCGATGAACTTTGATGCGGATGAATGTTTAGTAACAGCAATGTTTGATAAAGGAAACAGAAATGACACGATGGAGGCAATCGATCATATCATTCCTTTTCTGAAAGGCGATGCAGATATGATCGGGCTTGTCTGCAATACCATAAGAAAACTGTTCTGCATGAGCGATGAAGGATATGAGGTTTTTCTTATGGATCTGGAAGAATATAAAATGGAACTGGAAGAGGAGGATGAAGAATGAATACAAGTCAGTGTGCAGTATATCAGGTAAAAGATACCCCAGAGTACCGGGATGTCCGTTTCCGTTCTTACGAGAAACTGAAAAGCGAAGGAAGAACAGTCCAGGTAGAAAACTATCAGCAGGTGTATATTGGAAGAATCCAGCCGGGGGAAACTCCGGCTGATATTAAACTCCGTTTACAGAAGCAGCGACCGAAGAACTTCAAAGGTCATTCCATTGGTTGCAGTGATGTGATCGTCATCACCGACGATGGAAAAACCACAGCTTACTATGTCAACAAAGATGGTTTTATCATCATTCCAGAATTTCTCACAATCAAAAGTTCTTCCGATACCAGACTTTCCATTGATACAACCGGGTACGAAATCGAAGGAAAGAAAGGAACATGGCTTGCACAGGATTACATCCTGATGAACGAGAAGAAATGGTTTCTGATGGAGCATGAGGAGTATGGAACAAGAGCAGCTATGTGATTCTCAGTGAGGAAGGTGCCGTAGTCATGAATGACTGTTACAATGGCTTTGATGAAGAAGCCAGACGGAACATCCAGAACTTCATGCAGCAACAGGCAGAGCAGGCACAGCAAAAACAACAGGAAATGCAGGCACAATCCCAGATCAGACAGCAACAATCTGGAGAAACACAAAAGAAGAAACCAGAGCTGGCAAACTGGCAGAAGGTCATGGATAATGGAGAATATCTTCGCAGTGCAGAGATGGCAGAAGAAGCCAACTACAATATGATTGATGGACTGATGAACAACATTCCAAGGAAAAAAGATAAAAATGCACCACGAAGATCGGTACTGAAACGACTCCGTAATCATCAGAAGAAGATAGCCAGTCAGAGAAAAGGACAGCCACAGAAGGAAATCGAAGAAGAAATGGAGAGGAAGAAGAAATAGTTTTTAAGAAGTGGATGTTACTGTAACTTTTAGTTAAAGTAGCATCCACTTTTTAGATAATGTATTTTAAAGATGAATCTTAATATTAAAATACTATTCAATGAATAAATATTTTGGTCGTACAATGCGATAGATGTCTTCAGGAGAAAGGGTTTCTGAAGCAATTTCGGAAGAAGATTTCTTCTTTTTCTTTTTGATATCTGGCGATAATTTTTTATTATAGTCTTGGTAGGTGGCATCTACAGAAATTAATATATCTGTAATGCTATATAAATTGTTTTTTTCCTGATAGTATAATATCGTGGAAAGTACAGAGTTAACATAGCGATACAATCGAAAGCTGATATACTCCAGGGAATCGTCAATATCCTTTGTAGAATGAATTAGTTGATTTCGGAGACGATAAATATAATTTAAATCATGCTTAATACCGTCAAAATATTCTTGAATTGCCTTGCTTGTTTTTTCTGGCTCAGTTAAAAGCATAATTATTTCACGACATTCTCGCTCAAGGACAATATGGAAAGAAAGCTCAGATAAAATAGCACTATATTTATTTACATCACTTAGATAAGCAATTACTTTTGGGGTAGAATAATCTTTTTCAGTGACCTGACAATTCATTATAAAATTTTGTAAAGTAGGATATTTCTCAGCATAATCCTTTTTGTTAGACATACAATAAGTTAAGTCGTGCCCAAAATATATTAAGTTTATTTTTTAGATAGAACAATCCAAAAACTTCTGGAACAACAACGCGTGCTTTTTCTATGATTGTAAAGCGTGGAAATGAATATAAAATATATTCAAGGGATGACCAAAAGTTAAGAAAACGGTTTTGAGTAGTCAGCGATTTGGCAGAATTAAGAGTATAAAGTACTCGTTCCAAAGTTCTAATATTGTTGCTGCCAAGATCATTTCGCAACTGTAAAAAACGTTCCATCTGTTTTTTATAGTTTGCGTCAATATGGTTAAGCATTTTTATGGGATCAATGCTGTTTAAGCTGATTTTATGAAAAACCGTGTCTTCTTTCCAATAATACCATAAATCATCGCGAATACAATTGGTTGTGCTTTGCCACATATCAAACAGTTCTGTAACGGATTGGAATTCTTTTTGAGCTAAGTCGATTGCTTTGAATTCATCTAAAGCTAGATACTCTTTACTGGCAATTAAAGTATCGTTATTTATATGAGGTATCCCTAATTCTTGGTTAGTATGGATTTCAAATTGCTGTTTTATAAGATTAAGTGCCAGTTCCTTCTGCGTCTGGCTTGAAATTTTAAAACAGATATGAATAGAAAAAGGTATAGGTTTTCTGTCAAATTCGTTAAGATTCTGTATAGTTTTTTCAGCATCATTATGTTCTAGAAATTCTTGCTGCTGTCTTTTGAAAAAATCTAAAATATGAGACATAGAATGTCCTGCATATAATAAATCACTAATAAGAGCCTCCATTAAATAATCCATGCCTTTGAATGTGGTTTCTGTGAGTAAGCATTGAATATAACAATTTATGAGATTTTCAGCTTCCAATTTCTTTTTTAAAGCTACAATGCTACGGTGAATGTTATGAAGTTCTTTATCGCGAGCTTCATTTGCAAGATTTATGAGCTGATGTAAGTGAGAAAAATCATTTTGGTATAAATCAAGCTTATGAAAAGGATGTATTTGCATCTGGTAATCCAGTCCTTCTAACAATCCTTCGTATGAGCGTTTTAGTTTGGTTGGGTCAAGGGATGCCCTAAGTTCATCATAGGTGCTGATACAGATACCCATATATTGCAATAAACTTTCTGTTTCGCTTTTCTTCAAGTGTGTGGAAAGAATTATGTACCAAATCTCGTATTTTGAAAATAAAATATTTTCTGCTATCTGCTTTGTTCTTTTCTAACATAAGTGAGACCTTTTTTTCCTTTCTTTTATTTGAAATTTATCTTGACAAATTAAAATTTATCGACTAAGATTAAGATAGATTGAGATACATGAGCAAGAAACGGGCTACCTGGGTAGTACCATTTTGTTTACTGTATCTTTTTATTTATGTATAAAAGGTGTTGATACCACATAATATATTTATAGAGGAAGGTGCATATTTCTGAGGCCAGGCTGTCTGGGCAGTTCTCCCTTTAATACTGCATCTTCTTTTTAATTATATCATACTGTAAATAAGAAAAACATCAATGTTTTTGTATTGATTTATGAAATGAACTATGGTTGTGAGTTCTTTTTCAATAGGTATTTTCGTTATAACTGTTTGAGAATACCGGTACATTTACATAAGCAATGTATTTTATGTGAACTTTTTAATAGCATTTTTCTATTTCGCCACACATGGAGAAACTCCTTCTTTGATTATTCAGCAGATTCTTCGGAAACAGAGTCTTTCTTTTTTAAGGACTTTCCAGAAATCATTTTATGACCAGAATAGATAGCCATAATCATACAGAGAAGAGAGCTGTAAGCAAAATATTTATGAGCAGATTTCATATCTTGAGAAGCAGTAAAAAGTTCCGATCATGGATGCCAATGCACCGAGTGACCAATATTTATGTGCCTTCATTTTAATGATGTCTCCTGTGTTTTTCTATATCATACATCTTTTTAGGAAAGATGCAAACAGGAATTTATTCATTAGCATAGATTTGAAAATGATATTTGGGTGCTTGGAGATGAAAAGGTTTATAAATTCTGCTCTTTTTCAATCTGTTGCTCCTGCCCACGATTCTTCCCAAGAATCATATCAATATTCGCAGATACAGTGCGAAGCTCCCGTTCATAATCCTGGTGATTAGAAAAATCTTCACGCTGTCTATCCCTCAATTCAACAAGCCGGTCCTTTTCAGCATAGAGAGCTTTCATGGAAGGCAATTTATTCCCGCCAGATTTTTCTTTGAGTGTTCGTAGAGCTGTGTCATACAGGGAAAGTTCTGCTCGATGTTCTTCATAAAATTTTTTCTTGTTTCGGCTTGTACGATAATCAGCATACACATTTTTGTATGCCAGATATTGTCCGGTAAAATGAATCTGTTCATTCACTTCTTTGAGCTGTTGTTCAGTATCTTTTAAAGATTTTCTGGAAGCACTGGTCTGGTCTGATGCCTGATTGAGTGCTGCATGGAAATCATCAAGAGAATCATATCCATGCTCTTGTATGTAGCAACAGTCTGAGCCATCTGCTTCAAATTGGTGAGCTTTACTTTTTGAGCATAGGCTTTGCTCTGCTGGGCTTTAATACAGGTTTGCAGATCTATTACAAGCCGGAGGTTTTGATTTTATGAAAATGATGTGCAGGGATAGCAGAAGTATCAGAGAAAGGAACAGGTGGTAAATCTGTGGAAGTATTCGGAGCCTGCTGTTCCAGAATTTCTTCTTTCAGTTCTCTACGGGATTTCGTGTTTTCTTCAAATGCTTTCAAGAGAAAATCTTCTGTGTATCTGGTCCCAAGAGTTCTTCCAGTGATAAATTTTTTTCTGCCAGGGTGAAGATAGCTGTACCGGTTTCGACTGATTTTGAGGATGATGTGATATTTTTCGTCAAGGATTTTTGAAAATTCTCTGGTGATCGGGCAATACTTGCAGCATCATCAATAGCGTCACGGAGAAATTGTTTTTCTGTCTGGTAACGAGTTTCTTTCGGTGTGATTCCATCTTCTTTCATTTTCAGATTCAGCTTATCTAATTTTTCCTGTCCCCGGCGTTGTGCCAGTATTCTTTTTCGGTGATTTTTCTTTCAGCAGGAGTGAGCAGATCAACTTGGTGCAACCCTTCTTTTTTGCACATATCCATGACTTCCTGTTTTAGATGGGCAAGATAGGCAGCACTTAGATGATGCTTATAACCGGCTTTTGCTTCACAGTCAAATTCCATATAGGGTTCTTGTGGTATATCATATTTACGGAGACTGTTAATTACGATATGCACATGGATGTTTCCACTTTTGTTATGACCGTCGGTATGAGTACAGACTAAAGCCTGATGACCGGGAAAGTTTTTCTTTGCAAAAGTCAATCCGAGTTGCTGGGCACGTTCACCGGTCAATCCACATTCATCCTGTCTTTTGGGTCGAAGCTGATGATATAGTGATGGGATTTTATTTCATTGAAGTTTTTGTTCTTTGTGATAGTAGCTGTTCAGTTCCTGACATTCAGATGCAAAAGAGAATGGATCACAGTTCAGACCGTCCAGATAATATTCTTCTCTCAGTATCATATGCCCTTCTTCATCAAGAATCGGTTTTTGCGTATACTCGTTGTGCTGGAAGATAAGATACCGTTCCGATTCTCCATAGTCAGAGTTTTTGTTTGCGATATGTTTAATTACTGCCACGGAAATCACCTGCCATTTTCATCACTTTATATTTCATTTCATAAATATCCCGGAGAGATTTTCGGATTTCATTTCTCATTTCTGAAGAGAGAATACCACCCTGATTAAAATATCGGGCAATCTGATTTAGATTGCTGCCAATCTTACTAAACTCGCTAATAAGTTTTTTTATTTCGGGAACATCTGCGGTAATTTCGTATTTGATGATGACTTTCTGGTTGACCAGGGCATTTCGGACAAAATCAGAAACCGTCATGCTGTTAGCCTTGGCTCTTTCTGCAAGAAGATCATATTCAGTTTCATTCATGCGTAAATGCACATCTTTAGTTTTTGCAAGAGTTTCCTCTTTTCTTAGGTCTTGTCATTGATAACTTCCTTTCTTCGTGGTTGTGGTTTCATAAGAAAATCCAAATTTTGCAGCCTGCTGGGAAAGTAAGTGATGAAAAATTATCGCACTGTGACCATGTAAATGGAAACCAATACACATATCTGTGATTGTGGTCGAGGGTATGGGGAAACGAAATCCCCATCAAGTTGCAAGTGGTCAATAGCCCGGAAAGGGTTATTGTGCTACGTTGCGAAACTTGCTCTTAATTTGTTACAGTAAAAGTACAGATTATTACAGTTAGTTATTTATATAAATTTTGTCTGTTAAAATAAATATGTAAATAAGAAATAGGGTAGGATTTTATAGAGGAAGAAAAATGAAAGCAGTAATACCAGCAGCTGGAGAAGGAAAAAGATTTAATAAGGATTCTACTTATATGCATAAATGTCTTGTACCAATTAATGGTAAAGCCTTATTGCTATACACTTTGGAAAACCTTACAAATATAAAAGAAATAACGGAATGTATAGTTATTATTGGAGAGAATCATGAAAAGATTATAGATACTATTGGAACAAAAGTTAATGATACGCCGATTTTGTTTTGTAAACAAAAACAATCTGTAAAAGGAGTTGTCGGTGCAATAGAAAGTGTAGTGGAAGAGATTGGCAATGATGATTTTATCTTGGTGTTAGCAGATGAATTTGTATATGAAAATTAATTATGCAGAGGCGATTGAAAAATTTAAAACAAGTACTAACGAATGTATGGTTGGATTATACGATGAGAAGTATTTGGAATATGTAAAAAAAAATTATACATTTATAAAGTCTCCAGATGGTTTTCTGTATAATTTTATAGAAAAACCTCAGATCGTTTATAATAATTGCAGTGGAACCGGTAATATTATATTTAAAAATACAGTGTTAGGTGATATTAAGAAAGTTAAAGAAAATAAAGAGCGACATGAAAAAGAATTAGTTGATTTATTAAATTTAATTTGTGCTACGGGGAAAATACAATCTTTTGTTGTTGGAAATTATTATTGTAATGTGAATAATATGAACGATTACTTGCGAATAATTGAGTTTTAGAAGGTGAAAGAAATGAAAAATAACACTATTTTCTTTTTAACGATTCCGTTATATGGGCATGTATTTCCTGTGCTTGATGTAATAAATAAAGTTGGAAAAGAGGGATATAATACATATTGCTTTGTAAATGATTTTTTTGCAGAGTACATTAAGAATGATAATGTGAGTGTTATTTGCTATCCAGAAAAAGTAATTGCTAATTTTAATACAAAAAGTAGTAATTTACTTGAAAATGAACATATTTCTTATTATCACTTAAATTATACAAGTAATAATATAGAATGGAGTGCTATTTCTTCAAAATACTTATATGAATATATGTATGATTATATGATGAAGTATGTGAAAAAATATAATCCTCAAGTAATAATATATGATTCATTGGCAAAATGGGGCGGTCTGTTAGCAAAAAAATTTAATATACACAGTATTGCAATAGAAGTAGCGACAGATATTGAAGAAGCAAATTGTTTTTATGAAAAATTTTATAATGAGGTGGTTCTTGAAGAAATTAGATTGGATGAGGAACAGGGGAAAATAAAGAAAAATGAACTTTTAGAAATAAATAATTGGAATGAATTTTTAGAATACTATGACAAAGTGCAAATGTATGTCTATAGAAAATTTAAGACATTAATGAATTTTAATGAAAGAAAAATATTACCAGACAAACTATTTGTATACAGTACTAGAAATTTGTATGAATCATATTCAAATCATATGAAAAATGTTGAATTTTGTGGATACGATAGTAATGTTTTGTCTCAGCTAGATTTAAAAGAGAAGTCGGGTGCTTATGTGACCAGGGGAACATCTATAGACTATTATTCCCAAAATATATTAAGAAATATTTTAAGTGAAATAAAAAGTATGGACATAAATATAGATATAACTGTTGGTAATGATAAGAAGGTAATGGAAAGATTAAGCGCAGAGTATGAACATGTAAGAAACATACATTTTTATAATTTTGTGGATCAATGGAAAATGTTAGCAAATCATGAAATATTTATATCACATGGGGGATTGTCTGGAGTACGAGAAGCTATCTTATGTGAAACACCGATGATTGTATATCCGTCAAATTATCATGATTATCAAGTGGGATTAGCTATCGAAAGAAATAATATAGGGATTATGATTAAGGATAGAAAATTGTCACATGGTAATACGTGTGAAGTGAAAAATGCAATATATAAGATATTATCAACAGATCGGTAATACAAAAAAAATAAAAGAAATTAAAGAGGAATTTACTGATTTATACAAGAAAGATAAAATAATTAGTTATTTGAATGAAATAAGAATCAATTAATAAAAAAGAAAAAAATGAGTGAATTGCAGAAATGCACTTCATCTCTAAGAGTATAGCATACAGACCTTGGAGATGATCTATAAATACTACTATATTATATGAGGAGGAATAACATGACAAATTTTTTTTGCGGCCGGAATTGATGTAACAAATAAGTGCACATTAAGATGTCTACATTGTTTTAATTCTAGTGGAGGTTTAAAAAACCAGAGAATGGATGAAATGAGTGATGAGGAATTAGAGAGAATGGCATATGATGTAATTGATTGTAGGCCAGTTTCTATATGCATGTGTGGAGGAGAACCACTTTTAAGAAAGGAAAGTATTTATAAGATTGCAAATTATTCAAAGAACACTTGTGTTGATGTGAATATGGTAACAAATGGAGAGTTAATGACTAAAGAAATTGCAAAAAAGCTTTGGCAGTCAGGAATATCTAGTATACAAGTTAGTTTAGACGGTAGCACAGAAGAAGTGGTGGACTGGTTACGAAACAAAAAAGGAGCATATAAAAATGCAATAAATGCAATAAAATATCTGGATGATACAAGACAGGAATTGGGTATAAATAGAAAAATATCCGTATCATTTATTCCGCATAAAAAAAATTGAGCAGTTTAGAAGAAGTTATATATTTGTGTGAAACTCTCAATGTTGACTCGTTTAGAGCACAACCCTTAATGCTATTAGGGCGTGCAATGGATAATTTAAATACATACAAATTGAACTACAAGGAATACCAAATAGTGGCTCAAAAAATAAGTAAAAAAAATAGTGAAAACCAGTCTATGGGTAAAAAAATGGATTTGATATGGGGAGATCCAATTGATCATTTGTTAAATGATGATATAGATCACGGAAAATTTACACAAATTAGTGCAAATGGAGATATATTAATTTCTGCTTATATACAATTGCTATTGGAAATATAAAAAACACAAATTTAGTGAATATGTAAACAAAAATTGGGAGGAAGTTTGGAATCATAGATTATTTGCGTATTTAAGAAATAAGATGGTTTCACCTGAAAAAATGAATTTAGGTGCATAGAAGGAATGCCGGAATTGGGATATGGAAAAATTTTATTTGATATTTTGGAACCTGAATGGAGTCAAGAAATGGACAAGTTTTATTTGAAATTGATAAGTGAAGAGAGGAAAAATGAGAGGTAGTGCTATAAATATAGATATAACAAGAAAATGTACACTAAAATGCAGACATTGCTATAATCATAGTGGAGAAATGAACAATGATGAGTTAACATCAGATGAATTATTTCGCATAATGAATGATTTAGCTTCTACTAGACCTGATAATTTTTGTAT
>ENA-OQBJ01000723-OQBJ01000723.1-human-gut-metagenome-genome-assembly--contig:-NODE-723-length-16083-cov-2.579907_pt1 | contig 16083 bp, 17 predicted proteins | sample MGYA00242743_ERZ504545 | MGnify/ENA primary metagenome ERZ504545 (study PRJEB26092, sample SAMD00036252) | human gut metagenome | host: Homo sapiens | study: EMG produced TPA metagenomics assembly of...
ACGAAAATCAAAAAGCTTTAGCAAAGATCATGGGGCATCGTAATTATGATTTTACGGAACGTGTTTATGTTGATACTTCAAAAGATATTTATGCAATAGAAGAAGTGAAATTTATGAATCAATACATTCAACAGCTTCTTGATAACAACAACCATTTAGAGTGTTACGACATTTCATCAATGCAAAGCATTATTGATTGTTTCGCTTCAATTAATCTCTAAACAGGAATCTCCAGACAAGGTCTGAAGAGAAAAGTATTGATTTTTTTGTTCCCAATATGTATAATATACATCAACGATAACAACATAATTGCATATAGATGCAAAATATACCAATTTTTATCTGTAATTTGTAATATTTCACAAGCGATAACAAAAGACTTCGATAAAAATAGTTGTCGTAAAAGTTGATTTTTCCCTTACTTTACAGGTGAAAACAATTTTTTGTCACACTGCTTTCCATTAAAGTTGTATCATAAAAACAAACAATCAATTATGTTATATTTGTACACTTTCCACAAAATAACGTGATAAATCAATAGATATTGCTTGGATATTTGGAACAATTTACCAACTATCAATTAATAAAAGCAGCAGTGAAAATATATGTCATTCACAAATAGTATCAGTGAATACCATTAAGACGTATACCATAACTGGGATGAGTAAGCACACCTTACATAGATTTTAAATAGTGATAATGAAACCATAATAAACATACATTAGAATGGTATCAGAAGTTGTTTATCAATGGTTTGGAGGTATCACTATGGTAAAAGAAAGAAGAAGTGCAAAACGGATTAAATATGATATGGTTCGTGTTTACTCCAAAATGGAGACTCATGTAGATGGGAAAGCAAAAAGTGTTTTCAAAAGAAAGCCTTATGCTCTCGCAAAATAAGAATAAAGAACAGGTCTGTCGGTATCTGGAAATCCGGCAGACCTGTTTCTTTATGCAAAAAAATTGAAATGCAGTATCAGATATGCTATACTGAACAATGGTATAAAAGGAAATACAACAAAAAGAGGAATGCCAATGAGTCAGAATAGCTTACAGAATGATTTGATTGTTTTGTATGAAAAAACCAGAGAAAAAGTACGGGGATTTCAGAAGAAAACATATCAGTCAGATATGGGAATTTTAAAAGAAGAAAATCAGACACTGCTGGAATGCGTGAAAGAAACGATTGAAAAATCTGAAAAATGTATGCAGGAAGTTGCGGGGTATGTTCCGGAATATGCATCGGAGATGCTCTCTCAGATTGATTCCAAGCGAAAAAGAGAAGCGGCAGTTATTGATCACAACATGGCTATGGTAGCTTTTTTTTGTTCCGCTGATGGGGGAAATTCAGATACGCAGACGAAGATATTTACGGAGAAAATCGTGGAGTTATGGAATCAGAAGGTACCTGGCAGCAAAATCGGACACTCGGATGCTGCAAGTATTGAGAATGGGTTTAAAAAAGGAGTTTTCTGTTATATTACAACTGCTGTCTGTAAGAGTCTGAACAAGCCGGATGACTGCTATGAACTGAATCTTTTGAGAGAATACAGAGATCAGTATCTGATGAGGACAAAGGATGGAGAGATTCTTGTAAAAGAGTATTATAATATTGCTCCGACAATCGTAAAGCGGATTGACCGCAGTCCGGACGCATCAGAAATTTATGCGGATATCTGGGAAAAGTATTTAAAGCCGTGTGTACGCCTGATTGAAGCGGGCGAACAAGAAGAATGCAGAGAATTGTACACAAAGATGGTTCGTTCTCTGGAGAAGAAATATTTGTATTCAGTAGGAGGAGAGAAAAATGAGTAATTACAAGACAGAGACAAAATGTATACAATCCGGATATGAACCGGGTAATGGAGAGGCGAGAGTTCTTCCTATTTATCAGAGTACAACATTTCGATATACAAGCAGTGAACAGATGGGGCGTCTGTTTGACTTAGAGGAGTCCGGTTATTTTTATACCAGACTTCAGAATCCGACCAATGATGCGGTTGCTGCAAAAATCTGTGATCTGGAAGGCGGAGTGGCAGCAATGCTGACATCATCCGGACAGGCAGCTAATTTCTATGCGATTATGAATATCGTGGAAGCGGGAGATCATATTGTCTGTGCATCTGCTCTTTACGGAGGTACCTACAATCTGTATGCCCATACGATCAAAAAAATGGGTGTAGAAGCTACGTTTGTAGATCCTGAGTGTACGCAGGAAGAGCTGGATGCAGCATTTCAGGAAAATACAAAAGCAGTATTTGGAGAGACAATCGCCAATCCTGCCCTCGTTGTTCTGGATCTGGAAAAATTTGCAAATGCCGCACATGCACATGGTGTGCCGTTTATTGTGGATAATACATTTGCAACACCGATCAACTGCCGTCCGTTTGAATGGGGCGCGGATATTGTGACACATTCTACTACAAAATATATGGACGGACATGCCGCTTGCGTGGGCGGTGCGATCGTGGACAGCGGAAATTTTGACTGGGAGACACACAAAGAAAAATTCCCGGGACTGACAACTCCGGATGAGACATATCATGGAATTGTATATACAGAAAAATTTGGCAAAGGTGCGTATATTACAAAGGCAACTGCACAGCTGATGAGAGATCTCGGCTCTATCCAGTCACCGCAGAATGCATTTCTGTTAAACATCGGACTGGAGACACTGCATTTAAGAGTGCCGCGCCATTGTGAAAATGCAGTTAAGGTGGCAGAGTATCTGAAAAATCATGAGAAGGTGGCATGGGTGCGCTGTCCATCACTTCCGGGAGACAAATATTATGATCTTGCGCAGAAATATATGCCAAACGGAACCTGCGGTGTCATCACATTCGGACTCAAAGGCGGCAGAGACGCTGCAGTTGAGATGATGGATCGATTAAAAATGGTAGCGATCGTGACACATGTAGCAGATGCCAGAAGCTGTGTTCTTCATCCTGCCAGCCATACGCATCGTCAGATGAATGACAAAGAGCTGGTAGAAGCAGGCGTTCAGCCGGATCTGATTCGTTTCAGTGTGGGAATTGAAAATATAGAGGATATTATTGCGGATGTCGAGCAGGCACTTCGTTAATTCAAGATGGTATGGATGTATACAAGAGGCATCCATACCATTTTTGCGTGAAAAAGCATCATTTTCCGTATAAACAAGGGCGGTTGATCGAATACTAAAGTATCCGGCTGTCTAAGTACAGACCTGAAAATAGAGAAAAGAAGGTAGAAGATCATGGAAAATGAGGAGAAGCAAAAACAACGTCTGGATAAAAACGAAGAGATTAAGGAGACCGGCACCTTAAATCTGAATGGAAACGGGCACAAAGCGAACATAACAGCTTCTGACGATCATTGGAGAGATTGAAGGGCATGAGGCTGTTTCCGGAAACACAAAAGCCACCAAGTATGAGCATTTGATTCCAAGACTGGCAGAGGTGGAGGATGACGATGAAGTGGATGGAGTTTTGATTTTACTCAATACACTGGGCGGTGATGTGGAGGCAGGCTGGCGATCGCGGAAATGATCGCATCCTTAAGCAAACCAACGGTCTCTCTGGTTCTGGGAGGAAGCCACTCCATCGGCGGACCGCTTGCAGTTTCCGCAGATTATTCTTTTATTGTGCCGAGTGGAACAATGATCGTGCATCCGGTGAGATCCTCCGGGATGTTTATTGGAGTGATTCAGAGTTATCGTAATATGGAAAAGACGCAGGATCGGATTACCCGGTTTATCGCAGCTCATTCGCAGATTACCAAAGAACGTCTGGAAGAATTGATGTTGGATTCCACACAGTTGGTAAAAGATGTCGGGACTATGTTAGAAGGGGAAGATGCAGTCAGAGAAGGCATGATCGATGAGGTTGGAGGAATCAGCATGGCATTGAAAAAGCTGCGGGAAATGATCCGGCAGAAAAAATGTTAATGACACACTTTTCAATTGATGTTATACTAGATGTAGTATGTGTAATTATCAAGGGGGAAGTATTATGGCTGCAAAGTCAACAAGGAAAAAGAAAACTACAAGAAAAAAGTCATCCAAAAATCAGGCAAGTACATCCCTGAACAGTGAAATTTTGATTCTGGTCATGTTTGCGGTCTGTGTGCTGATGCTTTTAAGCAATTTTGGAGTCATAGGGATTGCAGGCAGTGCGATCTCTTCTGTACTCTTTGGTTTTTTCGGAGTGATGGCATATATTCTGCCGTTTCTCTTATTTGGCGTGGTTGCTTTTGGAATTTCGAATAAAGGCAATACACACGCTACATAAAAATTGCAGCATGTGTGGCCTTATTGTTTGCAATCTGTGCATTTTTCCAGCTGGTGATGCATCCTTTTGATGCCAAAGAAAGTCTGTGGAGCTATTATCAGTATGCCAGTGATTACAGAAAAGCGGGCGGTCTTACAGGGGGCTGTCTGGTGAAGATTCTGTGTCCGTTTATTGGTGTGGTAGGCGCTTATGTGGTACTCGTTGTACTTATGGTAATCTGTGTGATTCTGATCACAGAACGTTCTCTGCTTGCACCTCTTGGAAAAGGAAGCAAAAAGGCGTATGCAGATATGAAGCGCCGGCAGGGAGAAGCATCTGCCCGGCGTGCGAAGAACAGAGAAGAAAAACGAAGACAGGCAGAAGAAGCAAAGACAGAACCGAATGATTCTTCCAGAAGAAGTGATCATAAAGTATCGGGTGTTTCTTTTGCAACAACGCTGCAGGCCCAGGAAAGTGAAGTGCCAAAGGAGACAACAGCGAAAAAGCGTAAAAAGAATTCTTCAGGAAAAGATCCGGATATGCGGGAACTGACTGTTTCACAGGAATCGGATTTTTCAGAGCCACTGCCGTCTCCATTTGAAGATTTTGTGATCAATCGTCCGGAAAGCACGGCGTCGGATGCGAGCGCAGTGGATACTCCATTATGGGAGAATGAACCGGAACCGGCAGAAGAGGGCAACATGACGCAGGAGGATGTTCCGGAAGAGTCAGTCCGTACAAGGAAGAAGACCAAGGCGAGTGCGGCAGCTGTGGAAGCAGAGACTGTTCAGGTAGAACAGAGTATCAAAGAGCAGGAGCAGCAGCCGAAGAAAGTGTACAAGATTCCGCCAATGAATCTTCTGACAAAAGGGAAAAAGGGCGGCGGAGACTCGGATGCCCAGTTGCGCGCCACGGCCCAGAAACTGGAGCAGACCCTGCAGAATTTCGGGGTTCGCGTTCATGTAACAAATGCAAGCTGCGGACCGTCTGTGACGCGGTATGAGCTGCAGCCGGAACAAGGTGTGAAGGTAAGTAAGATTGTAGGTCTGGCAGATGACATCAAATTAAATCTGGCAGCGGCAGATATCCGGATCGAGGCGCCGATTCCGGGAAAAGCAGCCGTTGGGATTGAGGTCCCGAACCAGGAGAATACGGCAGTGATGCTTAGGGACCTGTTAGAATCCGGGGAATTTAAAAATTCCACAGCGAATATTCCGTTTGCCGTGGGAAAAGATATTTCAGGAAAGACGATGATCGCAGATATCGCAAAGATGCCGCATTTACTTGTGGCAGGAGCGACAGGATCCGGAAAGTCGGTATGTATCAATACGCTGATCATGAGTATTTTATACCATGCAGATCCGGAAGAAGTAAAACTGATCATGGTGGATCCCAAAGTAGTGGAACTAAGTGTCTATAATGGAATTCCGCACTTGCTGATCCCGGTCGTGACGGACCCGAAAAAAGCAGCAGGCGCTCTGAACTGGGCAGTCGCTGAGATGATGAAGCGGTATCAGCTGTTTGCCCAGCAGAATGTCCGGGATCTGAAAGGATACAATGAAAAGATTGCGCAGATGACAGAAGAAGGAGCTCCGAAAAAACTGCCGAAGATTGTGATCATTGTAGATGAGCTGGCGGATCTGATGATGGTGGCGCCGGGGGAAGTAGAAGGCGCGATCTGCCGTCTGGCGCAGCTTGCCAGAGCGGCGGGACTGCATCTGATCATTGCAACACAGCGGCCTTCGGTGAATGTCATCACAGGTCTGATCAAGGCCAATATGCCGTCCAGAATCGCATTTTCTGTCTCATCAGGAGTAGATTCCAGGACGATCATTGATATGAATGGAGCGGAGAAACTGCTTGGAAAGGGAGATATGCTGTTTTATCCGACAGGATATCCAAAACCGGTCCGTGTGCAGGGATCCTTTGTTTCAGATAAAGAAGTGCAGAAGGTTGTGGACTATCTCATCGAACACAACGGAAATGCCTCCTACAGTGAAGAAGTGGAGGAGCACGTAAATTCCGATCTGCGTTACCGGTTCCGGGGATACAGGGAGCAGGGGTGCAGGATAATGCAAATGAGCAGGATGCATATTTTGCAGATGCTGGACGGCTGATCATAGAAAAAGAAAAAGCATCCATTGGAATGCTCCAGAGGATGTTTAAAATCGGCTTCAACCGGGCAGCCCGGATTATGGATCAGCTTGCCAGTGCAGGAGTGGTCGGAGAAGAAGTCGGAACAAAACCAAGAAAAGTACTGATGACAAAAGAAGAATTTGAACAGTACATTCAGGAAAATTTATAATGCAGTGGAGGAAGAAATGATGAAAACAGATATTCAGATCGCACAGGAAGCAGAATTAATGCACATCAAAGACGTGGCAGCGTCTATCGGAATTTCAGAAGAGGAACTGGAGTTTTATGGAAAGTACAAAGCGAAGCTCTCCGATGAACTCTGGGAGAACGTAAAAGACCGCAAGGATGGAAAACTGGTTCTTGTGACAGCCATCAATCCGACCCCGGCAGGAGAAGGAAAGACCACGATCACAGTAGGTCTGGGTGAGGCATTTGCAAAAATGAATAAAAAGGCAATCATCGCACTGCGTGAACCATCTCTTGGACCATGTTTTGGAATCAAAGGCGGAGCAGCAGGAGGCGGGTATGCACAGGTTCTCCCAATGGAAGATCTGAATCTGCATTTCACCGGAGATTTCCACGCGATCACTTCTGCGAATAATCTGCTGGCTGCCATGTTGGATAATCACATTCAGCAGGGCAATGCATTGGGAATTGATCCGAGAAATATTGTCTGGAAACGCTGCGTGGACATGAACGACAGAGTTCTTCGCAACATCGTAGTAGGACTTGGAAACAAGATGGATGGAATGGTGAGAGAAGACCATTTTGTGATCACAGTCGCATCTGAGATCATGGCAATCCTTTGTCTTGCAGATGATCTTGCAGATCTGAAACGCCGCCTGGGACGAATCATCGTGGCATATACATTTGAAGGCAATCCGGTAACAGCAGACGATCTTCAGGCAACAGGCGCCATGACTGCACTGTTAAAGGATGCGATCAAACCGAATATGATCCAGACACTGGAGCACACACCGGCACTGGTACACGGCGGACCGTTTGCCAATATCGCACACGGCTGCAACAGTGTCCGCGCGACAAAGCTGGCTTTAAAAATCAGCGATATTACAATTACAGAAGCCGGATTCGGAGCGGATCTTGGAGCTGAGAAATTTATGGATATCAAATGCCGTAAAGCGGGATTAAAACCGGACGCAGTGGTACTTGTAGCGACAGTGCGGGCACTGAAATACAATGGCGGAGTTGCAAAACAGGATCTGGGCGAAGAAAATCTGGAAGCACTGAAAAAAGGAATCGTGAATCTGGAAAAACACATTGAGAATATTCAGAAATACGGCGTTCCTGTTGTAGTAACACTGAATTCCTTTGTTACAGATACGGAAGCGGAAAATGAATTTATCCGCAGCTTCTGTGAAGAAAGAGACTGTGAATTCGCCCTTGCAAAGGTATGGGAAAAAGGCGGAGAAGGCGGAATCGAACTGGCAGAAAAAGTGTTGGATACACTGGAGAATAAGGAAAGCAATTTCCATGTACTGTATGAGGATGAACTTTCTCTGACAGAAAAGATCGAGAAGATTTCAAAAGAGATTTACGGGGCAAACGGTGTTGTCTATGAGCCGGCTGCAAAGAAACAGCTTGCGAAGATCGAAGAGATGGGATTTGGACATTTCCCTATCTGTATGGCAAAGAATCAGTATTCTCTGTCAGATGATGCGAAAAAACTGGGACGTCCGGAAAACTTTGACATCCATATCCGTGAAGTTTATGTCAGCGCAGGTGCCGGATTTGTCGTTGCTCTGACAGGTGCGGTGATGACAATGCCTGGACTTCCGAAAGTCCCTGCTGCAAATAACATCGATGTAACAGATGACGGTAAAATTACAGGACTGTTTTAAAGGAGTATTGAATGGCACAGATAATTGACGGAAAACGAATTGCAAAAGAAATCAAAGATAAATTGAAAGAAGAAGTATCCGTGCTGAAAGAAAGAGGCACCAAGATCTGTCTGGCAGTGATTCAGGTAGGGCAGGATGCGGCTTCTTCGGTATATGTAAACAACAAGAAAAAGGCGTGCGCCTATATCGGGATCGACTCCGTTTCGTATGAGTTAAAAGAGGCTACAACAGAAGCGGAACTGGTAGAGTTGATCGAGAAACTGAATCGTACAGAGAAGGTACATGGAATCCTGGTACAGCTTCCGCTTCCGGCACACATTGATGAAGACCGGATCATACGTACGATTTCACCGGACAAGGATGTAGACGGATTTCATCCGGTGAACGTGGGACGGCTCTGGCTCGGAGAGACCGGATTTGTATCCTGCACACCGGCGGGGATCATTCAGCTTTTGAAGTATTCCGGAATTGAGATTGCAGGAAAGAGTGCGTGGTGATCGGGCGAAGCAACATTGTGGGAAAGCCGATGGCAGCACTGCTTCTGCGTGAGAATGGGACCGTGACGGTTGCACATTCCAGGACAGCAGATCTAAAAGAAGTGACACGCAGAGCAGATATTCTGATCGCAGCAGTCGGACAGACGAAGATGATCACAGCAGAGTACATAAAAGAAGGCGCGGTTGTGATCGATGTGGGAATGCACAGAGATGCCCAAAACCATCTCTGTGGAGATGTGGATTTTGAGGATGTGTATTCCAGGGCATCTGCCATTACGCCGGTACCTGGCGGGGTAGGTCCGATGACAATCGCCATGCTGATGAACAATTGCGTGCAGGCCGCACGCGATTAGGAGGAACTAATATGAGATGTACGCATTGTAATGCGATTATTCCGGAAGGCTGGATGCGTTGTCCCAGATGTGGAAAAGAAGTTCAGATCGTCCCTGATTACAATCCTCTGGATGATGTTCTTACACAGGAAGTAAAAGGCTCGGTCGAAGATGTTACCAGGCAGCTTCAGACAAAGGATGTCCGTGATTTTGGCAGAAGACAGGAAGTGTACCAGTCAAAAGCAACGCGGGTGCTCAGTCAGGAAGAGCTGGATGAAATACAGGCCGGGCGAGAGCGTGCGGCGAGAAACAGATCCCGTGCAGAGGCGAAACGAAAACAGCAGGAACGAAAAAAGCAGCTGGTTCGCAGAAGACGGAAAGTGCTTTTGATCCTGTTTCTGGTCCTGTTGATTTTTGGAGCGGCGTTCGGCTATTTTCTGTATCAGAATTCTTATGTGGGAAAAGTGGCAAAAGGGTACGATGCACTGCAGATGAAAGAATATCAGACAGCAGAAAAATACTTCAAACATGCGATTGGAAAGAATGCCCAGAGGGCAGAGGCATATTCCGGTCTGGCAGAGACTTATATGGAACAGGATGAAGGGGATGAGGCAGAATCCGTATTTCTTTCTGCTATTGCTTCTTATCCATCCAACGAAGAACTGTATCGGGCAGCAATCAGCTTTTATGAGGAGACAAAGCAGCTTGATAAGATTTCCGAGATTCTCGAGGACTGCGATGACGAATCCGTGCTTTCCAGTCTGAAAGCATATGTTTCTACAGAGCCGGTCTTCAGTCTGGATGATGGAAAATATAGTGAAGTACAGGAAGTGACACTGTCCGCATCAGGGGAGACCATTTACTACACGACAGATGGAACGAATCCGACTTCGTCCAGCACAAAGTATACCGAGCCGATTCTTTTAAATGAGGAAGGAAAGACGCAGATTAAGCGATTGCCTATAACAAAAAGAAAATCCCAAGTCTGGTGGTCTCAAAAACTTATGAGATTGAATTTCCGGTAGCGGATGCACCGGTTGTAACACCGTCCACGGGGCAGTACAGTACGGCGATGCAGATCAGTATTACCGTGCCGGAAGGATACACAGCTTATTACACGACAGATGGTTCCACGCCGACAACCGAATCTTCCTTGTATACCGGACCGATCGAGATGCCGGAAGGACAGACGCTGTTCAGTGCAGTTCTGGTGAGCAAGACCGGAAAAATGACACAGACAACAAAACGAAATTATATTTATCAGCCGCAGTAAAAGCGGCTGATTTTTTAGATAAACACTTTGTAAAAATGCAAGGGGATTTTCTAACAAAAATGAGCCTGGTTTTTTGTGCATTATTTAACGAAAAAAACGGCAGTTTTGTTGTGTGAAAAGTTTCACAGTGGTATAATGGTTTTAGTTGAAATCAACAGACTTTAATCAAAGGAGATGCAGGATAATGAGCAGATTTTGTTTACCAAGAGACATTTATCACGGAAAAGGATGTTTGGAAGAATTAAAGAACCTGAAAGGAAAAAAAGCAATTCTTGTAGTGGGCGGCGGTTCCATGAAACGTCAGGGATTTCTTGACAGAGCTGTAACATATTTGAAAGAAGCAGGAATGGAAGTCCAGTTATTTGAAGGCGTTGAGCCGGATCCGTCTGTAGAGACAGTTATGAAAGGTGCCGAGGCAATGCGTGCATTTGAGCCGGACTGGATCGTGGCAATGGGCGGCGGTTCTCCGATTGATGCTGCAAAAGCAATGTGGGCATTTTATGAGTATCCGGATGTAACATTCGAGGATCTGTGCATTCCGTTTAATTTCCCGGAACTGAGACAGAAAGCAAAATTCGCAGCGATTCCATCTACATCAGGAACAGCTACAGAAGTAACAGCATTCTCTGTTATCACAAACTATCAGACAGGTGTAAAATATCCGCTGGCTGACTTTAATATCACACCGGATGTTGCGATCGTTGATCCGGATCTTGTGGCAGGTCTTCCTGTAAAACAGGTTGCATACACAGGTATGGATGCACTGACACATGCGATCGAAGCATATGTTTCTACACTCAACGGACCATTTACAGATCCACTTGCACTGCAGGCAATTGAGATGGTACTGGATAACCTTCCGGCATCTTACAACTGCGATATGGATGCAAGAGAGCAGATGCATTATGCACAGTGTCTGGCAGGTATGGCATTCTCCAATGCATTGCTTGGAATCGTACACTCTATGGCACATAAGACAGGTGCAGCATTCTCAACAGGACACATTCCTCACGGATGTGCGAATGCGATCTATCTTCCATATGTTATCAAATACAACGCAAAAGATCCGGTTGCAGCAAAACGTTATGCTGAGATCGCACGCAGAATGGGACTTCCGGGAGCATCTGAGAAAGCACTCATCAACAGTCTGGTTGAAAAGATCGATGACTTTAATGTCAAACTGAACATTCCAAAGACTCTCAAAGACTTCGGAATCGAGGAAAATGAATTCAAAGAAAAAGTTGCCAAGATTGCAGAACTGGCAGTAGGTGATGCATGTACAGGATCTAATCCTCGTGCAATCGATCCTGCAACAATGGAAAAATTATTCACATGTACATATTACGGAACAGAAGTTGATTTCTAATCAGGCTGTCCGCTTGTGGATGAACGGGAAAGGGACAGGCACAGTACAAAAGCGGTGCCTGTCCTTTTTGCAGACAGAAGAGAAAAATCACGGAAAGAACTATTGCCATTATGCCATTTTTGGCGTATTATTAAAAAAGGTGATTTATTACAAGGAGGAAGAACATGTATAAGATTTTAAAAGCAGAAAAATTGTCTGAGAATATTTTTCTGATGGATGTGCATGCACCAAGGGTTGCGAGTCATTGTGAGCCGGGGCAGTTTGTTATCGTAAAGATGGACGAGAAGGGGGAGCGTATCCCGCTTACTATTTGTGATTATGACAGAGAAGCCGGAACGATCACGATCGTGGTTCAGGAAGTCGGAGCTTCTACTGTGAAGATGTCTGAACTCAAAGCCGGAGATTCTTTCCGTGACTTTGTAGGTCCGCTTGGATGTGCCTCTGAGTTTGTTGAGGAAGATATCGAAGAATTGAAAAAACAGAAGATTTTATTTGTTGCGGGAGGACTTGGTACAGCTCCTGTATATCCTCAGGTGAAATGGCTTCATGAGAGAGGAATAGACGCGATGTGATCATCGGAGCAAAAACGAAGGATCTTGTGATCATGGAGAAAGAGATGGAAGAAGTTGCCGGAAATCTCTATGTGACAACGGATGACGGCTCTTATGGACGCTCCGGTATGGTGACGCAGGTGATCAAAGATCTGGTAGAAAAAGAAGGAAAACATTATGACAAGTGTGTTGCGATCGGACCGATGATTATGATGAAATTTGTCTGTCTGCTGACAAAGGAACTGAATCTTCCAACGATCAGTCAGCATGAACCCGGTATGGTAGATGGTACCGGAATGTGCGGAGCATGCCGTCTTCAGGTTGGAGATGAGATTAAGTTTGCATGTGTAGACGGGCCGGAATTGATGGCCATCTTGTAGATTTTGATCAGGCGATGAAGAGAAGCCAGATGTACAGATCAGTAGAGGGAAGAGCAATGCTGAAATTACAGGAAGGCGATACTCATCACGGCGGATGCGGACATTGTGGAGGTGACGAGTAATGGCAAAAGGAATGGTGAGAGTACCTGTCAGAGAACAGGATCCAAAAGTACGTGCAACAAATTTTGAAGAAGTTTGTCTTGGATATAATCAGGAAGAGGCAATGGAAGAGGCAACAAGATGCCTGAATTGTAAAAATGCAAAATGTATCGAAGGATGTCCGGTATCGATCAATATTCCGGCATTTGTTCAGGAAGTAAAGGAAGGAAATATCGAGGAAGCATACAAGATCATCGGACAGTCTTCCGCACTTCCGGCAATCTGTGGACGTGTCTGCCCGCAGGAGTCTCAGTGTGAAGGAAAGTGTATCCGTGGTATCAAAGGAGATCCGGTATCCATCGGAAAACTGGAGCGTTTTGTGGCAGATTATGCACTGGAGCATGACATCAAACCAGAAGGTGCAAAAGAACAGAACGGTCATAAGGTAGCTGTGATCGGTTCCGGACCATCCGGACTCACCTGCGCAGGCGATCTGGCAAAGATGGGATATGATGTGACGGTATTTGAAGCACTTCATGAACTGGGAGGAGTACTTGTTTATGGTATTCCGGAATTCCGTCTTCCAAAACAGAAAGTCGTTGCAAAAGAGATTGAAAAAGTAAAAGAATTAGGCGTTAAATTTGAGACAAACGTTGTGATCGGAAAGTCAACAACGATCGATCAGCTGATTGAAGAAGAAGGATTTGAAGCAGTATTCATTGGTTCCGGAGCTGGACTTCCGATGTTTATGGGAATCCCGGGAGAAAACGCAAACGAAGTATTCTCTGCAAATGAATATCTGACAAGAAGCAACCTGATGAAAGCGTTTGATTCTTCTTATGATACACCGATTGCTGCAGGTAAAAAAGTTGCAGTTGTCGGCGGTGGAAACGTTGCGATGGATGCTGCAAGAACTGCACTCAGACTGGGAGCAGAAGTACATGTTGTATACAGACGAAGCGAAGCAGAGCTCCCTGCACGAGTAGAAGAAGTACATCATGCGAAAGAAGAAGGTGTGATCTTTGACCTTCTGACAAATCCAAAGCAGATCAATGTAGATGAGAATGGAAATGTCAAGAGCATGACAGTCATCAAAATGGAACTTGGAGAACCGGATGCATCCGGAAGAAGACGTCCGGTTGAGATTCCTGGATCTGAGTATGACATTGATGTAGATACTGTGATCATGTCCCTTGGAACTTCTCCAAACCCATTGATTTCTTCTACCACAAAAGGCCTGGAAGTAAATCGCAGAAAATGTATCGTTGCAGAGGAAGAAAGTGGACAGACCTCCAAAGAAGGCGTATATGCCGGCGGAGATGCTGTAACTGGCGCTGCAACAGTTATTCTCGCAATGGGTGCAGGAAAAGCAGGAGCAAAAGGAATTGACGAGTATCTGAAAAACAAAGAAAAATAGAAACAGAGCAAACTAGCAGGCAAGACCTGTAAAAGAGAACTCCGCATGGATTCTTCTTCCGAATATTCGGGACCTGATGATATGCGGAGTGTTTTGTATGTATAAGGAGAGAAAAAGAAATGACAAAAAAAGAACTTGGCCTGGAATACCATAAAAAAGGGTATAACTGCACACAGGCTGTAGCGTGTGCGTTTTGCGGGGAATTTGGCGTAAGTGAAGAAGAGATGTATAAAATTGCAGAAGGCTTTGGTCTTGGCATGGGTATGATGGATACCTGCGGAGCCCTGACAGGTCTGTTTATGCTGATTGGGATGAAAAACAGCGGCGGAGTTGAGCAGGCCGGAAAAACAAAAGCAGACACCTATAAGAAGACAAGAGAGTATGCTGCGAAATTTAAGGAGATCAACGGATCTGTTTATTGTAAAGAATTAAAAGGAGTAGAAACAGGAAAAATCCTTGCACCATGTGATAAATGTATCCTGGATGCTGTGGAGCTCGCAGAGCAGTTCCTGAAAGAGAACTAAGATGGAAAAGATAAAAGCAAGACAGCTTCTGTCAATCACATTAACCTTATTTGCAGTATTTTTTGGTGCAGGAAATATGATCTTCCCGCCGGCCATGGGACAACAGGCAGGTGAAAACTATATACAGCGCTGGCCGGATTTATTCTGACAGATGCGGGAATCGCACTTCTGGGTATGATTGCAGTTGTTTTAGTAGGAACGGAGGTCAGTGATCTGGGAGAACTGGTCAGCAGAAGATTTGCAGTCTTTTTGTCTGTTTGTATTTATCTGTTGATAGGTCCTTTGTTTGCACTTCCACGAACAGGAAGTGTTTCATTTGAGTTGGCGGTTCGTCCGTATTTATCAGAATCAAATGTATGGTGGGTATCTTTGATCGTGACAGGAATTTTTCGGACTGACCTATTATCTGAGCGGGAATCCGAAAAAGGTGGTGAATCTGATCGGAAAATACCTCACTCCGGTACTTTTGATCTGTATTGTCCTGATTTTTCTGGCATGTGTTTTCATGGAAAAATCACCGCATGGCCGGGTTCAGTATGGCAGCATCGGTGCCCTCGGGGAGCATATGCAGAAATTCCGTTCTTTCAGGGAATGATTGAAGGATATTATGCTCTGGACGGTCCGGCAGGACTGGTGTTTGCCATTATCATCATCAATGCGGTCCGCGGATTTCAGGTACATGAAAAGAAGAATATCATCAAATACACGTTGTTCTGCGGAGCCGGGGCGGCGCTGATTCTTTCGGTTGTGTATTATATGCTGACGTATATCGGTGCAGTGACGCAGACGCCATTTTCCAACGGCGGCACACTGCTTCATGCAGTGGCAAGTGACCTGCTGGGTCCTGTGGGAGGAATTGTACTGGGAGTTGCGGTGTTTTTTGCGTGTATGACGACATCCATTGGACTGACAACATCTTTTGCAGATTATTTCCACGAACTGTTTCCGAATATGTCATACAAGAAGATCACAGCAATTGTCTGTCTGTTCAGTTTTGTGATCAGCAACATCGGTTTGGATATGCTGGTACAGGTATCGCTTCCGGTTCTGATGATGATCTATCCGGTGACCGTTGTGCTTGTGATTCTTTCGTTTTTCAAGAAGTGGATTGGAAATCGAAAGATGGTATATGTACTGGGAATGCTGTTTGCGTTCTGTGTTGCTTTTGTAGACGGGATGCAAAGTGTGAAAATTATGCTGGGTCCTGTTACAGAATTCTGCCGGCAGCTGCGTTTTATGATCTTCGGCTTGGCTGGATCATACCGGCAGTGGCGGGAGCTTTGTTGGGACTGCTGCCAATATGGAAATATAACAGAGAATGAGAGATTCTATAATTTAACAGAATAGAGTAGAGTGGAAAAGAAAGGAGCAGGGTACCGGTCATTCCGATATATAATGGAAT
>ENA-OQBJ01000724-OQBJ01000724.1-human-gut-metagenome-genome-assembly--contig:-NODE-724-length-16073-cov-3.179606_pt1 | contig 16073 bp, 20 predicted proteins | sample MGYA00242743_ERZ504545 | MGnify/ENA primary metagenome ERZ504545 (study PRJEB26092, sample SAMD00036252) | human gut metagenome | host: Homo sapiens | study: EMG produced TPA metagenomics assembly of...
TATGTTCATAATCAATCGATGTTTTTAACATCTGGCTTGAATCACAAATGATTCATGTTGCATTGTTTAGTTTTCAAAGAACAACTTGTTGTCTTTCGAAGCTCTCGCTTCAAGCGACTCATTTATTGTATCGCAGCTCGTTCCGCTTGTCAAGAAGTTTTTATTTCTTTTTTCAAGCGTCCCGAGAAGATTTCCACTCACCCGGCTGTCCTTCCAGACGCTCGTTCGTGGTAGCCGTATCTCTCAGCGACTTGTATCATGATACAGGATAATGCATCGTTTGTCAACACCTTTTTAAAACATTTTCCAAGAAACAGTCTTCCAGCAATATATTCATACCATAGCAAAAAGCCTGTCAAATTGGAACGTCCAACCTGACAGCTTATACACTCAAAAATGGTGGCGGCACAGAGATTTGAACTCCGGACACTGCGGGTATGAACCGCATGCTCTAGCCAACTGAGCTATGCCGCCGAAAAATGGTGGGCAGGGATGGATTCGAACCATCGTAATCCGAAGATGACAGATTTACAGTCTGTTCCCTTTAACCACTCGGGCACCTACCCATTTCTCAACAAGTGCGTCAAGAACAGTATTTATTATAGCTGTCATTCCCGCACTTGTCAACTACTTTTTTAAATTTATTTGCGACGCATCCAAACAGGTATGTCAATGAAGCTGTCAGATCCGACGGTACTGCCAATCGGTTTATCTGCACCAGCAGGATGTTGCTGCGGATTTGCAGATGGCTGAGATGGAGCGTTCTGCTGCTCCTGGATACCTACAGTCTCTTCTGGTGCATCGAACCCCGTAGCGATGACCGTGACACGCACCGTATCCCCCATGGAGTTATCGATAGAAGCACCCCAAATGATGTTGGCCTGAGCATCAGCAGCTTTCTCGATGGCTTCCGACGCCTCTGTGACCTCAAACATGCTGAGATTTTCTTCTGCACCAGTAACATTCAGCAGGACACCACGTGCACCATCGATGCTCGTCTCGAGCAACGGCGAAGCGATAGCTGCCTTGGCCGCCTCCACAGCGGCATTCTCGCCCGAAGCCTCACCAATGCCCATCAAAGCAGACCCTGCATTGCTCATGATACTTTTGACATCAGCAAAGTCAAGGTTGATGAGTCCCGGCAAAGCAATAAGATCCGAAATCCCCTTGACACCCTGACGCAGGACATCATCAGCAATGCTGAATGCCTGCGTGATTGGCGTTTTCTTGTCAACGACCTGCATAAGGCGATCATTGGGGATGGTAATGATTGTATCGACATGCTTCTTGAGATTCTCAATGCCAGATTCCGCATTACGGCGGCGCTTCATGCCTTCAAAAGAGAACGGACGCGTCACTACTCCAACTGTCAAGGCACCAATCTCTCTCGCACATTCTGCTACAACTGGCGCAGCCCCGTACCAGTGCCACCGCCCATGCCAGCTGTGACAAAGACCATATCAGCACCGCGAAGCTATCCAGGATATCATCACGGCTCTCCTCTGCCGCTTTCTGGCCGATTTCCGGCTGTGCGCCTGCACCGAGGCCACGCGTCAGCTTCTCGCCGATCTGCATGCGCTTTGGCGCCAGAGATTTCAGCAATGCCTGTGCATCTGTATTTACAGCAATGAACTCGACACCCTGCAGGCCGAGATTGATCATGCGGTTGACCGCATTGCTGCCGCCACCGCCCACACCGATTACTTTGATTTTGGCCAGTTGATCCAACCCATTGTCATCCAATTCAAACACAGCGTTAACCCCCATCACGAAATATCTTGTAATACCTGAGAAATCATCAGGCAGTCATCCGTTTAAGCAAAACATTGTACCTCTACCAGTTTACCATCATTTCATGCTGAATGCTATAGCGAACAACAATTTTCATACCTCGGCAAAACAAAATTTTATCATGCAGACTCGTTTTTCTCTTTTTTCTTGAGAATATGGCGCCGCAAAACAGCCATATTCTTAAAAATACGAAAACCGAATGCCAACAATGCTACATAATAAAGATCTATCCCCAAGCGATCGCCAATGAATACCAGAAAAGCTGCCATCAAGGCATTTGTAAAGAACCCGCTGATGAATACAGCTTGATCGAAGGTATCTGCTGCCACTGCACGCAGACCGCCAAATACAGCATCCAGCGCAGCCAGCAAGGCAACTGAAAATAATTTGCATATGCAAAAGGAATCAATACAGGGCAAAAATACCCCAGGAGCAAGCCTGCCAGCAGGCCAAGGATGGGCAATATCATTTGTCTTCCTCCTCTCTGCCGTCTCATGCGCATAGGTATGCTTGAAAGCCCCTTTATACGGTGGTACATAAACAGCATCACTCGTCTCCACTTCGAGTTTGATGCCCCAGACCTTCAAGGTTTCTGCCACGCCGCCACGCATCTTGAGAGAATTCTCAAGCGTTCCCTTGTCACCAATGGCATGGATCACGAAAGGCGGAGCTGAACGCACATTGTTGACGGAAAGCGTCGGACCCGCACAACGGATTTCTGAAGTGCCGACCAGGCGTTGCCCATTGATGGAAATCGCTTCAGCCCCAGCTGCCCGCAATTCATTGATGACACGCAAGAGGTCATCGTCATGGATGAGATATAGATTGGGATTGTCCCCTGCTTTGGAAGCCGCCGTGCTATCATCGAGCCGCACGATGACACCTTCTCCTTCCACCGCCGTCGTCCCCGACAGGATGCGCCATTCTTCCTGCTGTGCATCGGCAGGGTTGCTCTGACCGGATTGCAGTCTCTGTACCTCTTCTTTCAGCACATCCCGTTCCTTTTCTGTCGCCAGCAAACGTTCTGAAATATCCTCGACACGCTGGTACGGAACAGAAGATTTCATATCCTGCGTTGTGCGGAACTGTACGGCCAGCATAAACCCGAGTACCATACAGACACAAGCAACAGACCAGCTGCCTTTACGGATCTTGATCATGGTTGGTCTCCTTCATTTTCATTATCAGAGGGCATGTTTTTCATGCGGATGAAAGGGGCTTCATAGCTGAAATCCACATACTCGATGATATGGCGACTCGTTTTGAGATCGCTGACAAAATCATCGGTCAAACTGGCTTTCTCATCCAGCCGCTCCATTTTCCCCAAACGGATTTCCACCGAGCCATTCGTGTAAGCCACGACCGCATCCGGTCGTGCGATATTGATTTCAGATATCTGATTCAGCGTATCCATATTGAGATGGTTCAGGAAATACAGGACATCCCGGACGTATTCATCACTTACATCGTCACCGACGTAAAGCCCCGTGAGTTCCATGCCTGTAATCAGCGGGATGGGGACATTATGCAGATTCTTGTACACAGACAGGACTTTTCCGTTGCGATCGAGGTCCAGATATCCGTAGTCACAGGCCATCGTTGCCACAGGTTTGCGCTCAGATACCTCAATCTCCACGGTATCCGGCAGACGGCGCCGTACAACAGCGGATTCCACACGCAAATCATGCATGAGATTCTGCGCTACAACATCGGTCTGCAATTGAAAAAGAGGCTCTCCCTTGTGGATCCGCCCGATGGCAGTGATCTGTTCTTCCGTCAGATAGGTATTGCCATGGATCTCCACGTGCTGCAGAGTAAAAAGCGGCGTATAGATGATGATTGCATGATGCCCCCACAGGCAACTAGGAACAGAAGTCCCTTCAAAAGACGCCGAAAACTCCTGTGTTTCTTATGCTCTTGTTCTTTCAACTCCCGTTCCCCCTTTGTTCAAAAAAAAAACGCCGGACAACGCAAAGTGTCCGGCGTTGACTGCCGCAAGACAATCAGTCCTTGAAACCTGCCATCTCCAGTATGCGCTCACAAAGCTCAGGGAATTCAATGCCCATAGCCCGTCCCGCATCAGGAACCAGAGACAGCTCCGTCATGCCTGGCACGGAATTGACCTCAATGACATACGGTTTCTCATCTTCGCTTAGCATCATATCGACACGAGCCACGCCGCTGCAACCGCAAGCCGTAAAAGTCTTGATTGCCAGTTCCTGGATTTCCTTCGTCTTCTCAGGGGACACGCGTGCGGGGATGATGTGCGTAGATGCTCCTTTTGTGTACTTGCTCTCATAGTCATAACGCCCTGAGTCGTCGTGATCTCGATGATGGGGAATGCCTCTTTCTGTTCCTCATTGCCCCAGACCGCTACCGTCAGCTCCCGGCCACGGATAAACTCTTCGACAAGTACTTCATCGTTGTACGTGAAGGCTTCCTGCAGGGACTCCTGCAGCTTGTCCTTGGTCTCAACAATGTAGACACCGATACTGGAGCCCTGCGATGCTGCTTTGACCACGACGGGCAAAGAGAATTCTCGCTCAATCTCGCCAGCAAGATCGCGCTTCATCTCATATCGATAATACGTATGCGAACGCGGTGTCGAAATCCCCTCAGCAACAAAAACGCGCTTGGAAGCCGCCTTATCCATGGTGATTGCTGCCGCAAGTACGCCCGACCCTGTATAGGGAATGCCGAGCATATCCAAGGTTCCCTGCAGGACACCGTCTTCACCGAATTTGCCATGCAAGGCATTGAATACAATGGCACAGCCACTCTTCCTGATATCTTCAGCAAAAGTCGGCGGATTGAGTTCCATGCCCTCAGCATGATAGCCTTTCGACTGCAGGGCCTTCAAGATAGCCGTGCCAGTCTGACGGGAAATCTCCGCTTCCGTGGAAGGGCCACCCATGACAACAACGATTTTTTTCTGATTCATCGCGTATAAACTCCTTTTTCGATTCTCATTTCTGCAGCAGTGCGACAAGCTCTTCGCCGGTCTGATAGATATTGCCAGCCCCCATGGTGATGACCAGATCTCCCGGCTGCACAAATTCTTTCAGGTCGGCAGCAATTTCCTGACGGTCCTCGATATAATGAACCGTCTGACCCGCCTGGCGGCGAACTTCGTCGACAATGGTCTTTCCGCTGATTCCAGGGATAGGGGCTTCCCCAGCGGCATAGACATCCGTGACAAAAAGCACATCCGCTGAAACGAAAGCCTTGCCGAATTCCTCATGCAAGAGCTGCGTACGGGAATAGCGATGCGGCTGGAACACACAGATCAGGCGCTGGGGCGATGTCTCTTTCGCAGCCTTGAGCGTAGCTGCAATCTCAGTCGGATGATGTGCATAATCATCGACCACCCAGACACCATTCACACGGCCCTTCGTCTGGAACCGCCGCTTGGCACCATGAAAAGCTGCCAGGCCAGCTGCCATTTTCTCGAAGCTCACGCCGAGGGAAAGGCCTGTGACAATGCAGGCCATGGCATCAAGGACATTGTGCTTGCCAGGGATATTGAGATTGACATGGCCAAGCTCTTCTTCCCCATGGAATACATCAAAGGAAATGCCCGTACCACTGTGCGTGATATTCTTGGCACGATAATCAGCGTCATGATCAATCGCATAAGAAAGATACTTGCGGTCCAGTGTCTTCGACATGCGGCGCAGATTGTCGTTGTCAAAGCAGATGACTGCATAGCCGGTTTCACGGTCAACATTCTGGATGAACTGCGTAAAAGCTTGATGATGTTTTCCATCGTGCCATAATGATCCATATGATCATCTTCCACATTCGTGACAACGGCAATGTGCGGACGAAGCTTCAAGAAAGAACCATCGCTCTCATCGGCCTCGGATACAAGATAGTCACTTTCACCGAGCTGCGCATTCGTGCCGAGATCCGGTACTTCACCGCCAACAACGACCGACGGGGATGCCCCAGCGTGCGTCAAAGCCACCCCCAGCATAGAAGTCGTCGTCGTCTTGCCATGTGCCCCCGCTACCGCGATGCCCTTGTATTCATTGACAAGCGCTGCATTGATGTCCGAACGGTGGAGTTTCGTGATGCCGAGGTCTTTGGCAGCCAGGACTTCCGGATTATCAAACGGGATAGCCGTGGAAACGACAATGGCATCGGCGCCGCGCACATTCTCCGCTTTCTGGCCGCCCAGTGAAATCCTGGCTCCCATTTGGCGCAGTTTCTCAATGATGCCAGAATCCTCCCGGTCAGAACCGGAGACTTCATAGCCAAGTTCAATCATCATCTTGGCCAACGGACTCATGCCTGCACCGCCAATGCCGACAAAATGAATTTTCTTGATCCCTTTCAGCTCTTTCAACTCTTTATGCACGCCAATCACCTTTGTCCTTTTCTAGCTAGATCGAGTACGAGATCCGCGATATCAGCAGCCGCCTGCGGCCTGCCCAGCTGCTTGCTGGCCACAGCCATATCGCGAAGCTTTTGCGGTTCACTCAAAAGTTCCGTCAAAACAGCACTGAGCGTCTCCGACGTCAGATCCTTATTCAGGATCATCCTTGCAGCCCCTGCTTCTTCCAAGGCTCTGGCATTGTGTTCCTGATGATTCTCTGCCGCATAGGGATAAGGGATCAGGACAGACGGGATGCCACGAGCCGTAAGTTCTGCCAGGCCAGTCGCTCCGGCACGGAATACGGCCAGATCTGCGGCGGCCATGGCCTGTGGCATATTGTAAAGATACGGCTTTACCAGGATATGCGGACACTTCGCCAGTTCACACCTGCCTTTGCGAGCCGAGCGAGTACATCCTCATATTCGTTCTTTCCTGTCACATGCAGGAATTGGACCTCAGGATGATGTGCAGCATGAGAAAGCACGCCGATCATAGCCCGATTGATGGCGCGGGCACCACGGCTGCCGCCGGAGACCAGTACGGTCAGTTTGGCGGGATCCAGGCCAAAAACTGCTGCGCCGTCTTCACGCTGAGCAGACAGGACTTCGCTGCGGATGGGATTGCCCGTGAAGACCACTTTATCCTGTGGGAAATGTCGCATGGCCTCTTTTGTCCCTGCTGCAATCCTGGTCACGAAGCGCGACAAGAGTTTATTCGTGATACCCGGCACGACATTCTGTTCCTGTATGAGGGTCGGGATATGCATGAGGCTGGCTGCCAGCAGGATAGGGCCACAGACATATCCGCCGGTACCGACTGCAACATCGGGATGGAAGCTGCGCACGATGCGCGCAGCCTTGGCCACCCCAATCATGGCACGACCGGCGCGCAGCAGATTCTCTGGCGTCAGATGACGCTCAAAGCCCTGAATATCAACGGTCGTGAAGGGCAGGCCCTCCTTCGGGATGATATCGCTTCCAAGCCACGCCTGGTGCCGACATAAAGGAATCTGGCATCTGGTACGCGCTGCTGTATCGTGCGTATGATGGTGATGGCCGGGTAAATATGCCCTCCCGTACCACCGCCGGAAACGATGATGTTCAAGATGATCCCCTCCGGTCAATTCTGTTCATAAAGGCGAACCAGGCGCTTGAAATCACGCCCGCGCTCTGCCATGCCATGGTACATGTCAAAACTTGCACAAGCCGGCGAAAGCAATACGACATCCGGTTCTTTTGCCAGTGCATGAGCAAGCTCCACAGCCTTCTCCATCGAATACCCCGCTGCATAGATATGGGCTTCGGGGAAACCGCTCGCTACCGCCGCCTCATAGAAACGTGCAGCAGCCTTGCCGATGAGGATGAGTTCATCCACGCGTTCACAAACCAGCTTCATGAAATCCGTGAGATCCGTCATCTTATCATCACCGCCTGCCAGCAGGATGATGTGTCCGTCAAAGGTCTCCAGAGCCTTGATAGCAGAATCTGTATTCGTCGCTTTGGAATCATTGTAGTACGGGACGCCATCGATGGTCGTCACATATTCGATGCGATGCTCGACTCCTTTGAACGCCTTGAGTACCGGCACCATCGCAGCGGGCTCACAACCAGCCAGGAACGCCGAAGCGACTGCTGCCAGAGCATTCTCCACATTATGCGCACCTTTGATGCCGAGTTCATTCGTGCGGCAAAGTTCATATTCCCTGCCATCCCAGCGTATGACCAGCAGGCCATCGCGTATATCACCACGGATGAAAGCACCTTCTTCAAGCTCCTGCCGGCGGCTGAAGAAGCAAACCCGGGCTTTCGCCCGATCCTTCATGCCGCGCGTACGCTCATCATCGCAGTTGAGTACCAGGTAATCTTCGGGCGTCTGCTCCGCAAAGATCCGCTCTTTCATAGCCTGATAGACCTCCATGGAGCCATGGCGCACGATATGATCTGGCGTCACATTGAGGACAGCTGCGACATGCGGATGAAAATCCTCTGTAGCCTCCATCTGGTAACTGGAGATTTCTGCCGCAATGCAGCCGCCCTTCCCGGTGTCAAGAGCCACTTCAGAAAGCGGCACACCGATATTGCCGCCGACACCGACCTTCGCATAGTGTGTCTTGAGCAATAAGCCAAGCAGTGTTGTCGTCGTCGTCTTGCCATTCGTGCCCGTTACAGCGCAAATCGGCGACTCCGCAATATCGTAAGCGAGTTCCACTTCACTCATGACCCGGATATGGCGTGCATAAGCGGCCTGCAGCAAGGGAATCCGGACCGGTACGGCCGGAGAAACGATAACCAGTTCGATTCCATCGAGCATCGACTCCTGCTGTGGCCCGAAAACCAGTTTTACACCAACGTCACGCAGCTTGGAAAAATCATCGCCAAGCTTTGCTAATTCTGCTTCTGTCTTCGCATCGCTCAACGTAACGTCTGCACCAAAGCGGCGTGCCAGGCGGGCAGCGGCAAACCCGCTGATCCCTGCACCGATGACCAAGACATGCTTTTGATTCCAATCCAATTCCATGATGAATCCTCCCGGATATTACAAAATGCGATCTGACTCCCTGCTCACTTACGGCATCATCATGAGACCAACGACACTGGCCGCCAATCCCGCCATCCAGAAAACAAAGACCACCTTTGTCTCTTTCCAGCCACCAAGTTCGAAATGATGGTGGATTGGACTCATGCGGAATACGCGTTTGCCCGTCGTCTTGAAGGAAATGACCTGGATGATGACCGACAGTGCTTCGCAAACGAACACGAAGCCAATGACAGCCAACAAGACTTCCGTATGTGTGAGGATGCCCGCCGCAGCAATGGCACCGCCGAGAGCCAGTGAACCGGTATCGCCCATGAACACTTTGGCGGGATTCGCATTGAAGCGCAGGAAAGCCAGGCAGGCAGCCGCCATGGCAATGCAGAAAATAGAGAGGTCCGGGTGACCCGTCAGATAGCAGACCAGTGCATAAGCACTGGCAGCAATAGCGACCGTACCAGAAGCCAGGCCATCCAGGCCATCCGTCAGATTGACGGCATTGCTTGTGCCTACCAAGACAAAGAGAACGAGGAAATAGTAACCAACGCCGATATCCAGATTGACATTGGCCACAGGAATCCAGATGCTGGTATCAATCCCCAGGACTCTCGTGCCGACCACCATGGTCACGATCGCGATGAAGATCTGCCCCAGCAGTTTCTGCTTGGCTTTGAGACCCAGGTTGCGTTTCTTGACCACCTTGATATAGTCATCGAGGAACCCCAGCAGGAAATGTCCCAGCGTGATGAAAAGAGCCAGCAGGACCGCCGCTGAAAGCGGCGCTGCCACGACCGTACCGATCGTAAGCCCAAAGATGATCATGATACCACCCATCGTCGGGGTACCGCTCTTGGCCTGATGGCTCTTTGGCCCTTCTTCCCGGATACTCTGGCCAAACTTGAGTTTATGCAGCTCTGGTATGAAAAACGGTCCCGTCAGCAGGACGAATCCGGCGGCAACAGCAGCCGCAATGATGATGCTTTCCAACTTATAACGTCTCCACTCTCTTATTTTGCTCCCTCACCGGCCATAACGCTTAAAGCAGGTCGATGATCTTTTCCATCTGCATGCCGCGCGACCCCTTGAACAGCAGGGTATCGCCAGGCTGCAGGATTTCGTGCAGGCACCGGCCCGCCTCCTCATGGGAATCGCAGGGGAAGACGGCCTCCATGCCGCTTTCCCTGGCACCTTCCGCGATATATCGACCCATCTCGCCGCGCGTGACCACAGCCGTAAAACCATGTTCAGCCAGCTCACGGCCTACCTTCTTGTGTGCCTCCACGGAAACACGTCCCAGCTCCAGCATATCGCCCATGACAGCAATCTTGCGCCCGGAAACAAGTTCCGACAACGTATTGATAGCTGCTGTCATTGACATAGGGCTCGCATTATAGGCATCGTTGACAATATGATATCCTTTGATGTCTTCCACCTCAAAGCGCATTTTCGTCGCTTCAAGATTCTTGAGACCTGCTGCCGCTTCTTCTGGCGTCAGGCCCAGGGCAAAACCGGCAGCAATGGCCGCCAGTGCGTTGCAGACATTATGGCGCCCCACCATGCAACCGTATAGTCATACGTGCGGCCCTTCCAGAGGACATGGAACTTCGTCGTATGACCATCCACCGTCTCGATGTCCGCGCCATGCACATCAGCCGGCTGATCGATGCCAAAAGTCAGCACGCGCACGCCAGGAGCTGCCTGCTGACGCATGGCAGCCACATACGGATTATCTGCATTGAGGACAACGGCACCGCCCTCGGGAATCGCTTCCACGAGTTCAGACTTTGCTTTGGCAATGTTCTCAATGGATCCCAGGAGTTCCATATGTGTCTCACCGACATTCGTCACGATGCCGACAGAAGGCGCAGCCAGCGGAGCCATGGCTTCAATCTGATGCAGGCCGCGCATGCCGATCTCGACGACGGCAGCCGTATGTTCCTTGCGCAGCCCCAAAAGCGTCAACGGCAGCCCGATTTCATTATTGAAATTTGCCTGCGTCTTGAGTACCGGTCCACGAGCCGACAGGACAGCTGCAGTAAGGTCCTTCGTTGTCGTCTTGCCATTGGATCCTGTAATGGCAACAACAGGGATCTTGAAATGCATACGCCAGGCATGCGCAAGTTCTTGATAGGCCCGGAGCGTATCCGGTACGACCAGCACAGTAGCCTTGAGACCAGCAGGATCTCCCGCGGGCAGGCCGTGCTGACCATGATGCCATTTGCACCTTTCGCAATGGCATCGCGTACAAAATCTTCTCCATTGAAGCGCTCGCCCTTGAATGCCAGGAATAAGACTCCTGGCGTAATCTTGCGTGTATCCGTCACAATATCCGTAAAGGATTCGGCTTCTTCCCGATAAACGCTGGCACCCGTGGCCTCGCGCACCTCATCAAGCGTAAATGCTGGCATCAGTGTTCTCCCTTCTTTGCAGCCACAGCATCGCGGGCCACTTCCTTGTCATCAAAATGGATGGTCTTATCCTTGAGGATCTGATAATTTTCGTGGCCTTTGCCAGTATGACGACAATATCATCTTTCTGTGCCAGCTCAACGGCACGGAAGATTGCCTGGCGGCGATCGGTGATCTTCTCATGATGTTTGGTGCCAATGGCCTCCTTGACACCAGCTTCCACCTGGCTCAGGATGAAATCCGGATCCTCCGTACGCGGATTATCGGACGTCGCAATGACAACATCGGCCAGCTCTGCAGCCAGGCGCCCCATGATGGGGCGTTTGGTGCGGTCACGGTCGCCGCCGCAGCCAAAGACGGCAATAATGCGCCGCTTGGCAATCTTGCGTGCCGTCTTGAGGACATTTTCCACACCATCCGGCGTATGTGCGTAATCGACGATAATGGAAAAATCCTGGCCTGCCTTGACGAGTTCAAAGCGCCCCGGCACAGCCGTGAATGCCTCGAGCGTCTCCTTGATGACTGCTGCATCGATGTGTTCCGCCAGAGCTGCGCCAACGGCACTCATGACATTGTAGACATTGAAGATGCCCGTGATATGGAGCTTCAGTGCCATCTCACCGAAGCTCTTGTGATGGAGTACAAACTCTGCACCGTTTGCATGGACGAGGATATCCGTAGCGCGCAGATCCGCATCCTGCTCGATGGCATACGTCAGATGCGCGCATTTCGCGTGTTCGAGCATCGTCGCTCCGGCAGCATCATCGATATTGATGACGGCTGTCTTGCCCTGTTTCGTCCCCTGCTCGGAAACATGATCAAAGAGCTTGGCCTTGGCCAGCTTATAATTCTCAAGCGTCTTGTGATAATCCAGATGATCCTGCGTCAGATTCGTAAAGACCGCTGTATCAAATTCGATACCAGCCACACGATTCTGATCAAGGGCATGAGACGAGACCTCCATGACGACATAATCCATGCCTTTATCGCGCATCATGGCCAGAGTATGCTGGAGTTCTACGACATCCGGCGTCGTATTGTGGATAGGCAGCACTTCATCTTCAATCATGATCTGGATGGTACCGATCAGGCCAACTTTATAACCGGCTGCGCGCAGGATAGCGCGCGTGATATAGCTCGTCGTCGTCTTGCCGTTCGTGCCGGTGATGCCGATGACGCGCATCGTGCGTGCCGGATAATCATGGAAGAACGCACAATCGTATCGAGTGCCGTCTGCAGTTCCGGTACCCGGAGGACAGCTACGCCCTCTGGTGCCATGACGTCGGTGCGCGTCGTCAGGATAGCCTTTGCCCCGGCGGCCACTGCCTGTGGAATGAAGGTATGACCATCGACATGTACACCGGGGATACAGACAAAGAGTGTGCCTTTTCCCACTTTGCGCGAATCGTGTTCGATGCCCGTGATCCCTGTATCTGGATTTCCCGTTATGGCAGCACCTTTTACCAGTGCTGCCAGCTGACCGATTGTTTTCATCTGATTTCCTCCTCAAGGCCCTGCCTGAACGATGCGGGCCGTACACTATTATAAACCGTATCGAAAAAAATTTTATAGGCCTTTTTTATTTCCATCCACATCAGTATTCCCAGGAGTACAGCAAAATCTTAAAAAGTTTTTTTCCTGTTGGAAACAGCCTGCGGAATGAAAAGAAGCTGCTTGCCAGGCAGCCTCTCTATAGGATGGAGCGGAACATATCGTCCCCTCTTATTTACTTTCATGTGCAAAATACGTTTTCTTGGGAACCTGCATATTAAGCTGGCTTTCTGCAATCGACTTGATCCGCTGCGGGTTCTTGAGCTTGGCAATCTCGACGTTCAGCCGTTCATTCTCCTGCTCCAGCTGCTCTGCTTTCTGCTGTGTCTCGACAAGTTTATACCCACGGCTCGCACCGATGCCGCTACCGATCGTCACCAGCATGGCCAGCACAGCGATGACCAGGAAAAGGATCTGGCAATGCGAGCGCAGTGATGTATTGAGGACCTTGCGGATCCCTGGAGATTCCGGCACGGAGGATGCAGGAGGGAGTTCAGCCGTATACGATTCATGTGCATGACGTTCATATTCATCTTCCTGTCTTGCCAGCATGATCTTTCGCCTCCTTTTTATCATCCCCTGCCGCTATCGGCAATTTTTCTGCCAGGCGCAGCTTGGCACTCTTCGCTCGTGAATTGTGGACCAGCTCTTCACTCGTGGCCTTGATGGGCTTGCCGAGCAGCCGGATCTCCGGCTTGTGATGGCAGACACACACCGGCAATTCCGGCGGACAGATACAGCCGCTCGCCATTTCCTTCAAAGTCCTTTTGGCAATGCGGTCTTCCAGTGAATGGAACGTAATGATAGCCAGACGTCCGCCCGGCTTCAAATGACGGACAGCCGTGCGGAAAGCCTGTTCCAGGATGCCGAGTTCATCATTCACCTCGATGCGGATGGCCTGGAAGATGCGCTTGGCCGGATGACCGCCCGCAGACTGGCGCACTGCCTTCGGCACAGCCTTGCAGATGATATCGACCAGTTCCCCCGTTGTCTTCACTGGCCTTTCAGCACGCGCCTTGACGATGAACTGGGCAATGCGGCGCCCCCAGCGTTCCTCACCGTAATCATGGAAGATGCGGTCGAGTTCCTGCTCACTGTAAGTATTGACAACATCGTAAGCAGAAAAAGGAGCTTCCGGATCCATGCGCATATCGAGAGGCGCATCATGCATATAAGAAAAACCGCGTTCCACTGTATCAATCTGATGCGACGACACGCCAAGGTCAAAGACGATGCCATCGACAAAGGGAGCGTCCTCTCGCTGCAGGATTTCTTCGAGATGAGAAAAATTGCTGTGTACGATGTCCACACGGCAGGCAACATCCCGCAGGCGTTCACGGGCAGCCGCAATAGCTTCCTCATCCTGGTCGATGCCGATGATGCGCCCAGCCGGTGACAGGAGTTCTGCTATACGGTGAGAGTGACCAGCTCCTCCCAGGGTACAGTCCACATAGATACCTGCCGGATTGGTCACCAGCCCCCTGACTGTCTCTTCCAGCATAACGCTGATATGATGAAACTCCACGCTCCTGCCTCCATCTGCTACTACTGCTACTACAAACCCTGCTGCAACGATATCACCGGATTCAAATCCCCAGTTCCGAAAGTGATGCTGCTATCGCGGTCACATCCGGCTCTACTTCACTGTTGTAACGCACCCACTGCTCTTTGCTCCAGACTTCAATGCGGTTATCCGCCCCCGTCAATACGACATTCTGACGCAAGGCAACGCCAGCATACGCCCGCAGATTCGCAGGCACGAGGAAACGTCCCTGCTTATCGCATTCCAGCGTCCTGGCACCGGAGAAGAAGAAACGCACGATAGCCCTTGCCTCCGGCTTTGCCAGCGGCAACGCGCGCAATTTTGCTGCCAATTCTTCCCAGGCCTGCTGTCCATACAAGAACAGGCAGCGATCCAGGCCTTTCGTGATGATGAACGAGACACCGAGTTCCTGGCGAAAATCAGCAGGCAGGATGACACGTCCCTTGGCATCGATCGTATGGCATATTCTCCCAAAAACATCCTGTCCTCCCACCTTTCCGTCAATAGATGACACGTTTCCCCACAATTCGCCACTTTACCTATTCTTTTTTATAACAGATAATTCCTGCTTTGGCAAGTGAAAAATCCTTCTTAACTATACGTGATATTTGACACTCCCCCATGGATAAATCCAGGGGATTCTTGGTTCGACGAACACAGCGTTCTGACCGTAGCCAAAGCGACTTACACGTTCTCCCCAAGCGTGATTTCCCGTGTGCCCCACGGTACATATTTATCTTTAGGCAATTTGCTTTTCTTCAAGTGCTCTACGCAGGATATTTACTGCGGCGTTGGTATCTCGGTCATGGTGCGAGCCACATTTAGGGCAAATCCACTCTCTGACACCAAGATTTTTAGTTTCCGTATTCTGATACCCACATTCAGAACAGGTTTGACTGGAAGGATAGAACGTATCTATACGCAAAACTTCTGCATCGTGCAATTCGGCCTTGTATTCAAGCTGACGGAAGAATTCTGACCAGCTCACATCGGAAATGGCACGAGCCAGCTTGTGGTTCTTCAACATATTCTTGATTTGCAGACGTTCAATGGCAATAGTCTTATTCTGTCGAACCAGCATGGTAGAAGTCTTATGTAAAAAGTCTTTGCGAATATTGGTTATACGCTCATGCACTCTGGCTACACGGATTCTTGCCTTGCCTCGGTTTACGGATTTAGGCATTTTCCTAGACAGTTTTCTCTGCTCTCTGACCAGTTTTTTCGTTAGCCGTCTAAGAATTCTAGGATTGGCAACTGTATTTCCGTTGCTATCCGAATAGAACTCTTTAAGACCAACATCGATACCTATTTCACCGCCACTATTGGCACATAGCAAGATTTCCTTATCCAGTTCCACGCAAAGGGAAACAAAATATTTCCCCGAAGCGGTACGAATGACCGTAGCATTTAAGATTCGCCCTTCAAACACGCGGCTCTGCTTGATTTTCACAGCTCCAATTTTAGGAAGTTTGATTCTCTTATCTACGATTCTGATGCCATTGCCCTGATTTCTTGTGCGGTAGGACTGACTATGGTTATGCTTCGACTTGAAGCGTGGGTATCTTGACTGGTGCTTGAAGAAATTCTGTTTCCATCTTCTCACTTCCTTCCTTAAGAATACTGTACCACAAAACGAGTAAAAAAGTAATTGTCCGCCTTCAATTACTTACGTAAATTCGGCGGACACGCCTTATATCCCAGCTAAGGACGGGGTTTTACGGCGTTTTTCGATAAAAAGCAGTCATTTTCGGAAAAATGACTGCTTCCTGCTGCTTCAATGCTTGGTCCAGCCAAGTTTGCGAACAGCGGCGTATAACGGATGCGTTCCAGGAAGGAACGGTTTGTATTCTCTGTATGGAATCACCGACTG
>ENA-OQBJ01000727-OQBJ01000727.1-human-gut-metagenome-genome-assembly--contig:-NODE-727-length-15974-cov-2.245220_pt1 | contig 15974 bp, 20 predicted proteins | sample MGYA00242743_ERZ504545 | MGnify/ENA primary metagenome ERZ504545 (study PRJEB26092, sample SAMD00036252) | human gut metagenome | host: Homo sapiens | study: EMG produced TPA metagenomics assembly of...
TAAAACCATGCTAGGCAAACACCAAACACTTGCTGGTGTTGCCATTGCTTGAACGCTGTGAAGAAATCCTTTTGCAGATGGTTTACAAGCCATGGCCGCCTGTGAAGCAAAAGTTGTAACGCCTGCCCTTGAAAACATCATTGAAGCCAATACTCTTCTCAGTGGTATCGGATTTGAAGTGGTGGCTTGGCTGCGGCTCACGCCATCCATAATGGTTTCACAGCCCTCACTGGCGATATTCACCATTTGACTCATGGTGAAAAAGTAGCTTACGGAACTCTTGTACAATTGTTCCTAGAAAATCGTCCAAAAGAAGTTTTGGATAAATACATTCGTTTCTATCAACAAATTGGCATGCAACCACTCTTAAAGAAATGCATCTTGAAAATGCAAGTTACGAAGATCTTCTCAAGGTTGGTCAACAAGCAACAATCGAAGGAGAAACTATTCATCAAATGCCATTTGAGGTGAAAGCTTCTGATATTGCGCAAGCCATCGTTGCTGTAGATGCTTATGTTCATGGATTAGCCTAAGTAAATTTGCTCTTTTGTAGGGAAAGTGCCACCATTCCCGTATAGGAATATTATCCCCCTCAGCACTTATCCCAACAGGATAGACAAATTGTTATAGGAAAGGGTTCAGTTCTGTATTAGATAGGACTGAGCCCTTTTTACTATTTAAAATCCAATAATTTCAAAGTTCCTCAAAGCAGTTTAAGAACTTTTGAAAACATAAAACATTTTCAAGAAATCCTGATTTAACAGTCATTTCACTTGTGTAAGCGTTTCAAAAAGTGTATACTATAAGTAGAAGATAGGAAAAGGAGTTGGCTAGTGGCTAGTATAACAATTGAAGCGAGCAAGGTAGCTAGAAAGAGTCCTATTCGCGTAGACAGTAGTCTTGTGGGGACAGTTTCTGGAGTGGAAGACGTGAGCGTTTCCCTACCATCGTCGAAAGCTCGTTTGAGTGTTGGAAAGTTGGGTTACAAGTCTAACACCATTACCGTTGAGGACGGACAAACCGTTCGTGTTACTAGCAATTTTCTAAATCGTTTCATAGCGATAGCGCCATTGTTACTCTATCTTGTTGGAGGTCGTTACCTCCCACTTGTGGCAGTCCTATCTACTATAATTTTGCTTTTTAGCTTACCTTTTCTCAAGTTAGAAATCGTAGGCTGATTAGAATCGGGAGTGGCTTAGCCTCTGTTTGATACCTTTAACTCACTTTTTCATAATAATGCTAGGCCACTCCCTTTTCATTGGGAACGGGTCGAGACGAAAGAGTGGGTTATCAAAAAGGGAACTCGATAGAGTTTCCCTTTTTTCTTTTTGTGACTTTAAGTCCGTTTCGCTCCGAAGGTGCGAAACAAATAAACCACCCGCTATGCGGGTGCGCATCGAAGGTTAAACCGTCATAACAAAAACACTCCAAACGAGTTACAATATGGGTGTTCAAGCCAATTGTAAAACGAAAGGAGTTAAGACTATGGCGCAAAAAGCTCACAGTTTATCACATACAAAATGGATGTGTAAGTACCACATTGTATTTACACCTAAGTATAGACGAAAAATAATCTATAATCAATATAGGAGTAGTCTGGGAGAGATTTTTCATAGACTATGCCAATATAAAGGCGTTGAAATAATAGAAGGCCACTTAATGCCAGATCATGTTCACATGCTAGTAAGTATACCACCACGAATGAGTGTAGCTAGTTTTATGGGATATTTAAAAGGTAAAAGTGCCTTAATGATGTTTGATAAACACGCCAATTTAAAATATAAATTTGGGAACAGACATTTTTGGGCAGAAGGATATTATGTAAGTACGGTAGGACTAAATGAAGCCACAATTAAGAAATATATCCAGGAACAAGAGAAGCATGATATCGCTTTGGACAAATTAAGCGTTAAAGAATATGAAAATCCCTTTAGGGATAATGGTAAGTAATGCGAATGCCTCTTTGAGAGGCTTGTGACGAGTCAAAAGCAATAAGGCTTGAACAAAGTGAAAGCCAGCGTCTTTAGGCGCTGGCTGGTAATATGGCTTATAGCCCTTGATCAAACCACCCGTTAGACGGGTGGTTATGATTTATCAGGTGTGAGAATCATTGGAATAATGATTGGTTCACGTTTCTGTTTTTTCATATAAGAATGGGCGTAAAGCATTGACGATTGCTCCATTAACAGATTGGATGCTAGCATCCTTATTCTTAAGAGCGATACGAATAGCATTGAATAGAATGCGTTGGCTTTCGCGGATAAGATCGCCAGATTCACGCATGTAGATGAAGCCACGACTGAGGATGTCTGGACCAGCTAGAATCATCTTAGACTTGAAGTCGACAGTTGCTACGGCAAGTACGACACCATCTTCAGAGAGATCACGACGGTCACGAAGAACAGCAGCTCCGATATCCCCAATACCATTACCATCAACATAGATATCTTGAGCATTGAAGTGACCTGCACGACGCGCAGAGTCTTTTGTTAGGGCTAAGACATCACCATTTTCCATAATGAAGATATTATCTTTTGGAACACCACAATCAACAGCAAGACCTGCGTGGACTTTCTGCATGCGGTATTCACCGTGAACAGGCATAAAGAATTTTGGTTTGATCAAACGAAGCATGAGTTTTTGCTCTTGTTGACCACCGTGTCCAGAGGTATGGATATTGTTGATTTTACCGTGGATAACATCGACCCCAGCTTCTTGAATAGTATTAATCAAGCGGTTAACGCTAGTTGTGTTTCCTGGGATAGGGCTAGATGAGAAGATAACAGTGTCACCAGGTTGCAGTGTCACTTGGCGGTGCATCCCGTTAGCGATACGTGCAAGGGCTGCCATAGGCTCTCCTTGAGAACCGGTACACATGATAAGAATTTCACTGGCATGGTAGTTTTTCATCTCACTAGGGTCAATGATAGTTCCTTTTGGAACTTTGATGTAACCTAGTTCAACCCCATTGACGATGGCTTTTTCCATAGAACGTCCGAAGACAACAATCTTACGGCCAGTTTTTACAGCGGCTTCGGCAGCCTGTTGCAGACGGAAAATATTTGAGGCAAATGAGGCGAAGATAATACGTCCGTGGATGCCTTCAATAATTTTCATGATGGATTGACCAACGACCTTCTCGGAATTTGTGAAAGTTGGTACTTCAGCATTGGTTGAGTCTGAGAGGAGGCAAAGAACGCCTTCTTCACCAAGTGCAGCCATACGGTGAAGGTCTGCTGGCTCACCTACTGGGGTGAAGTCAAACTTAAAGTCACCGGTACACACAATTTTACCTTGAGGTGTATGGATGACAATACCGAGAGGTTCTGGAATTGAGTGAGTAGTGCGGAAGAAGGTCACGCTCATATTTTTGAAAGTAAGCTCTGTATTAGCATTAATTTCATAGAGTTGTGCGTCACGAAGTAGTCCGTGTTCTTCCAATTTTCCTTTGATAAGAGCAAGAGCAAGTGGTCCTGCATAAATTGGGATATTTGCCTGTTTAAGAAGGAAGGGGATCCCACCAATATGGTCTTCGTGACCGTGGGTAATGACAAGTGCCTTTACACGATCAACGTTTTCAACGATGTAAGAATAGTCCGGGATAACATAATCGATTCCGAGAAGATCATCCTCGGGGAATTTAATACCCGCATCGACGATGATAATCTCATCTTGGTATTCAATACCATAGGTGTTTTTACCGATTTCCCCCAAACCACCAATCGCATAAACCCCAACTTCTTCAGGTTTTAGATTGATTTTTGATGCCATGGTCTTAGAACTCCGTTACTTCAAAAACGCCTGTTTCTTTTTCGTATTCAAGGGCTTTTTCTGAGAGAAGCTCGATGAATTCGATGTTATAGGCAGTGTTTTTTTCGATGATTTGACGAGCTTGGATACGTCCCTCAAGTTCAGTTTCTGCATCGATATCTAGGTAGAGTGATTTTGTCTGTTCACGGCGTGGATTACGCTCTTTAGTTTCTTGGTAAAAGACTTTATAAATCATGGTTTTCCTTTCTTTCCAAAAGGCTCTGCCATTCTATAAAAAAACCGGTCAAGTTAATCTTTCTATGATTTACTTGACGTTATGATATTCACTTTATGAGTAATAGCTAGTAGCCTTGATTCGTTTAACAATTACTATTATTGTACCATAAGATAGGGGCTAGATAAAGAAAATGGCGGAAAAAGTTGGAAAATGTTCGTTTCTGGGAAACAGTGACTTGTGTTATAATAGAAAAGCATAAAAGGAAACAAGGAAAAAAGATGAAAATATTAGCATTTGATACTTCTAGCACAGCTTTATCAGTAGCCTTGTTAGAAGATGAGAAACTAGTGGCAGAGTCAACTGTCACAGTAAAAAAGAACCACAGTATTAGTCTAATGCCAACCATTGATTTTTTAGTTGCTCAGGCAGGTTGGCAACCGTCTGATTTAGAACGTATTGTGGTTGCACAGGGTCCTGGTTCTTACACAGGGCTTCGTGTGGCTGTCGCAACAGCTAAGACTTTAGCCTATGCGCTCGACATTGATTTGGTGGGAGTTTCAAGCTACAGGCACTGACAGACCTTTCGGTTGACGGTGTTGTGATTCCTATTATGGATGCCCGTCGTAATAATGTTTACGTTGGTTTTTATGAAAATGGTCAGGCCCTCGTCCCAGATTGCCATGCAGCTTTTGTAGATGTTCTTGAGCAAGCTAAAACTTTTGAAAAGGTGACATTTGTCGGTGAAGTGGCTAATTTTGTGGATCAGATTAAAGAAAGCCTTCCAGAAGCAACTATCTTGTCAAGTCTTCCGTCTGCCCAGTTAATTGGTCGTTTAGGCTTGTCCTTGCCTTCTGTTGATGTGGATGCTTTTGTTCCATATTACTTGAAGCGGGTTGAGGCGGAAGAGAATTGGCTTAAGACGCATGAGGAGACTAACCGTGACAACTACATCAAGCGCGTCTAGATTGAGTAGCCAAGAGCAAGCTCAACTGATTTATCGGATTTTGTCGGATGTTTATGACAAATCTCCGTGGACGATAGAACAAGTGGTGGCGGACTTGGCTTTGGATACTACTGAGTATTTCTATGTTTATGACCAGGAAGAAGTTGTTGGTTTTTTAGCCCTTCAAAATTTGGTGGGTGAGCTTGAGGTGACCAATATCGCCGTTTTAAAAGCTTATCAGGGGCGTGGTTATGCTAGTCAGCTGATGAATCATTTGGAAGAGCGTAGTGAGCCTATATTTCTAGAAGTGAGGTCTTCAAATCAAGTCGCTCAGGCACTTTATAGAAAATTTGGTTTTGAAAGTCTAGGAATTCGGAAAAATTATTATCATGAGCCTCAAGAAGATGCAGTTATCATGAGGCGAGAGGAAGTCTAATGGCAGATAGATATATTTTGGCAGTGGAGAGCTCATGTGATGAGACTTCAGTTGCCGTTTTGAAAAATGAGAAAGAACTTTTAAGTAATATTATTGCCAGTCAGGTGGAAAGCCATAAACGTTTTGGTGGTGTTGTTCCTGAGGTGGCTAGTCGTCACCATGTGGAAGTGGTGACTCTTTGCATTAAAGATGCCCTTTCTGAGGCGGGAATTACTGCTGAACAACTAGATGCTGTAGCAGTAACCTATGGTCCTGGTTTGGTCGGGGCGCTCTTGGTCGGGATGGCAGCAGCTAAGGCCTTCGCTTGGGCACACGGATTGCCTTTGATTCCAGTTAACCATATGGCTGGACATCTTATGGCGGCGCGTGAGGTTCAAGAATTGGAATATCCCCTCTTAGCGCTTTTGGTGTCTGGAGGGCACACAGAGTTGGTTTATGTGTCAGAACCGGGAAATTACAAGATTGTTGGTGAGACACGTGATGATGCAGTTGGTGAGGCCTATGACAAGGTCGGGCGTGTGATGGGGTTGACCTACCCAGCTGGGCGTGAAATTGATGAATTGGCTCATAAAGGGAAAGATGTTTATGATTTTCCACGCGCTATGATTAAGGAAGACCACTTGGAGTTTTCATTTTCAGGCTTGAAGTCAGCCTTCATCAATTTGCACCATAATGCAGAGCAAAAGGGTGACGTCCTAATTAAAGAAGACCTTTGTGCTTCTTTCCAAGCTGCTGTGTTGGATATCCTTCTAGCTAAGACTAAGAAAGCCTTGGAGCGTTATCCTGTCAAGACACTTGTTGTTGCAGGTGGTGTGGCAGCTAATCAAGGCTTACGTGAACGTTTGGCTGAAGAAATCACAGATGTAGATGTGGTTATTCCGCCTTTACGTCTTTGTGGTGACAATGCTGGCATGATTGCTCTAGCAGCCGCTATTGAATGTGATCAAAAACATTTTGCTGAGTTGGACTTGAATGCAAAACCAAGTCTAGCCTTTGCAGGATTTGAAGAATAAGAAGAACCTCTTACTAGTTTGGTAAGAGGTTCCTTTAGAAAGGAATTGAGTGTGTCTGACTTTCGTTTAGGTGTAAAAGCCGCGGTACCGACAGCTTTAGGCTATGTAGCTATTGGTCTAGCCTTTGGTGTTGTAGCAGCAGCTTCGGGTCTATCAGCCCTTGAGGTTGGCTCATGTGTGCCTTGGTCTATGGTGGCTCGGCCCAGTTTGCCATGTGTGCCTTAGTAGTTGCAGGAGCTGGTCTAGGTGAGTTAACCTTGACTGTTTTCTTGGTTAATTTGCGTAACATGTTGATGAGTTTACATGCAACGACGATTTTTACAAAAACAAGCCTTTGGAATCAGCTGGGAATTGGTAGTCTGATTACGGATGAAAGTTATGGTGTCTTGTTGGGAGAATATGTGCATTATAAAGATATTCCTGCTAACTGGATGCATGGTAACAATATTTTTAGCTATCTGGTTTGGATTGTATCATCAGTTGTTGGTTGTTTGATTGGTTCCATGATTCCTAATCCTGAGCTATTTGGTTTGGATTTTGCTTTGATTGCCATGTTTATTGGTTTGTTAAGTAGTCAGATTGATGTCTTGTTAGGGGAAGGAGTGCGTAAGCTACTCTTGATTTTACTATCTATTGCTGTGGCTTATCTGAGCTTTAGTGTCATCTTGTCGGAATCTTTGGCTGTTTTAGTGGCTACTTTGGTTGGATGTAGTGTGGGGGTGATGTGTGATGGCCGTCAATAAGTTTATTCTCATTGCTATTCTACTTGGGTTTGTGGTCAGCTGGGTTCCTCGTTGTGCTTCCCTTTGTTTTAGTGAAATACAAGGGGCTTCCAGATATCGTTGTTCGATTTTTGCACTATTTACCAGTTTCTATCCTCTTTGCTCTGATTCTCTCTAGTCTCACGACTGAGAAGATTGGTCACTTGCCACAGTTTAAGTGGATGGAAATCCTGGCTACTGTGCCAACGGTAATTGTAGCCTTTAAGAGCAAAAATCTGCTCTATGCAGTAATCGTTGGTATAATATCTATGGCCCTGATTCGTTTCGTATTTTAGCAAATGAAAAGACTTGGAGTTGCTCTTAGTGAGTCGCTTTCCAAGTCTTTTTTAGTTATTGTTAAAAAAGGCGGCAATATCGTCTTCACTGAGCCCAATCATTGGATCTATAGTTGTCCAATTTTCTTCAGTTAAACGATAGTTTTCTTCTGTTTGCACAGGTTTGTTAACAGACTTATCCACAGGTTGTGAATAAGTGTTAACAAGATCTGGGGATGGATTGATATTTTCCGAAAAGTCTTTGTTTTCAAGGGTTTCTGAGGGGTCGTTGTTTTTCGTTTTTGTTTGATTGGAGGCGCCTGTTGCCTCGTTTTTAACAATCTTTTCGACAGACTTATCAACAGCTTGTGTATAAGTTTGTTCAAAACGTTGGATGAGATAAGTATTTCGTTTAGCCCCCTCGTTGTGAACAGCATAATCAAAGGCTGCGATTTCCCCTAACATGACTAGCTTACTCTTGGCGCGTGTGATAGCAGTGTAGATGAGGTTACGTTGTAGCATACGTCCACTTTGGCGTGTGATGGGAAGGATAACGACTGGGAACTCACTCCCTTGGGATTTGTGGATTGACATGGCATAGGCCAGAGTAATCTTATTCCATTCGTTACGAGGATAGATAACCTCATTGCCATCGAAGGACATGTAAATTTCGTCCTGCTTGCTTTCAGTATATTTACCAGGGATGAGATCAGTAATGATGCCGATGTCGCCATTGAAGACATTGAGTTCGGTATCGTTGACCAGATGGAGAATTTTGTCGTTCTTACGGAAGAAAATGTCATTAAAGGCAAACTGATTGGCCTTTTCTTGAGGATTAAGTAGGTCCTGCATAATGGTGTTGAGATTGTTAATACCAGCCTGTCCTCGGTACATGGGAGCTAGAATCTGAACATCCTGAGCAGAAATCCCGCTCTTTATAGCGGCAGAGACAATTTTAGGAACCATCTGTGAATATGGTTGGCATTGGCCTCAAAGTAAGAGCGGTCAGCCTTTTTCTCTGTGAAATCAGCGGGGAGTTGGCCTTGGCGCATCTGACTAGCTAAAGTAACGATGGTGGAATCCTCGGATTGTCTGAAAATTTTGGTCAGAGAAACCTTAGGCAAGTCATCAATCTGCAAAAGGTCAGCCAAGACCTGGCCAGGACCTACGGAAGGCAGTTGGTCTTGGTCACCCACAATGATGACTTGGGTTGAATCAGAGATACTTTCAAAGAGTTGATTGGCCAACCAAGTATCAACCATAGAAAACTCATCGATGATAATCAAGTCGCAATCGAGATAGTCCTCTAAGGTCTTGAAATCGTCTTCGCTATTGAGTCCCAAATGTCTATGGATAGTGGCGCTAGGGAGTTGGGTGAGTTCGTTCATCCGACGAGCAGCCCGTCCCGTTGGTGCTGCTAAAATAATAGGTAAATCGGACTTTTTGAGATCTAGGCCATGAAGGTCAGCATAGGTTTTAATAATTCCGTTAATAACGGTGGTTTTACCTGTCCCGGGACCACCTGTCAGGATGAAGACCTTGCTTTGTAGGGCTTTGATAATGGCATCTTTTTGAACCTTATCATAAGTAATACCAAGCTCCTCTTCCACCTCTTCAAGACTTGCTTGGATTTTGTCCTCTGCACTGATGTCAGGTTGGTCTTTTATGATACGAGTTAGGTGGGTATAGATACCCTGTTCCGCAAAATATAGGGTATTATCAAAGATTTTAGTTTCTATATTTTGCACTTTATCCTCTTGGATGAGATTGGTTAATTCCTTCGCGACTAAGGCGGGGTCAAGTTCAATCTGACGAGCACTTTCCAAAAGGATGATAGTTCGTTCAAGCAAGGATTTGGCTTCGATATAGGTGTCGCCTTCTTCCATGCTAGCTTCTAGCAGACAATGAATCAAGGCAGCTCGTAAACGTTCAGGAGCATCACTAGCAATTCCTAAGCGTTCGGCTAGTTGGTCAGCTATTTTAAATCCGATTCCTTGAACTTCCTCTACCAAGAGATAAGGGTGTTCCTCGATAAGGTTGAGCGATTCTTCCTTATATTGATTGAAAATTTGTGAGGCAGCTTTTGGTGTGAGTCCATAGCTGGAAAGTTTGGACAAGATTTGCTCGGTTCCATAGTTGATTTTTAACTTTGCAACGAAGGCTTCTCGGTTTACCTTTGAAAGGTTAGGAATCTGTTCTAACTTGCTAGGATCCTCGAGAATCTTGTCAATTGGGTCTTCGCCATAGATCTCGACAATACGCTCAGCTGTTTTCTTACCAATCCCCTTAAAATTGTCGCTAGCGAAATACTTGATAAGACCGCTGGCAGAAGGTTTTGACCGTTCGTAGCGTGTCATTTGGAGTTGTTCACCATATTTGGGATGATTGGTTAGCTGACCCCAGAAGGTATAATCTTCACCTTCCATGACATCTCCCATGGTTCCTGTAACAATGATTTCATAGTCCTCAAAATCACTGTCTGTTTCGTCAATTTCTAAGAGTAGAATACGGAAAAAATTACTAGCGTTTTCGAAAATGACGCGTTCGATAGTTCCTGAAAAATAAAAATCTTGCATGTGTTTTTCCTAGATACATAATAAGGCTGGGTTTCCCCAACCTTATCTTATTTAGTGTTTTTAGTTGTCCTCAACGGTACCAATTTTATTAAGTGGCCAGAAGCGGAATTTGACCTCTCCTACAAGAGCACTCTTGTCAAAGAAACCAACTGCTCGGCTATCTTTGGAAACAATACGGTTGTCTCCAAGTAGGAAATATTTGCCTTCAGGAACAGTGACAGAGAAGGTCGTGTTACCATCAGCATTGGTTGTAAAGGCTTGGCATCCTTAGCTAGTTGTTGGAAGTATCCACTCTTGCTCTTGTCATCGTTGTAAGCATATTCTTTTTGTAGCTTATCCTTGGCAAAGGCAGCTTGGAATTCTTTGAGGTATTCTTCCTTGACTTCTTTACCGTTGACAGTAAGTTTATCATTTTGATAGGTAATGGTATCACCTGGCATACCGATGATACGTTTGACGATTTGTTTTGTCTTACCGTCTTCGACTTCCTTGGCAACGACAATATCGAAGCGTTCAATGGATGTGTGTTTCAAAACGATAACACGTTGATTATTGGCTAGAGTAGGATCCATTGAGTGGCCGTCAACCTGGACAGGGAGCCAAAGGAAGAGGCGAGTCAAAAGGAAAAATGTGATAAAGAGGATAAAGAGTCCCCATTCACGAAGTAAAATGAGGAAGTATTGGGTCCATTTGTTTTTCATAGTTAAGGCCTTTCAGGGTTATTTTAAGCGTTGGTAGGCTTTTTTAGTATTAGCGAAATGGTATTTAGCAGTAGCTTGGAGAGCCTGATCTCCATAGGCTTGAAGAAGCTTGGCTGCGACCTGGTCAGACTTAGCACCAGCACCTGAAGGAAGGGTATAACCCACCTCTTGGCTGAGTTTATCCAGATTTTCCAGGAAGAGATTGCGAGCGATGATAGAACTCACTGCGACAGCTAGGTATTTTCCTTCGGCTTTTTCTTCTAAAGTGATAGGAAAGTCAAAGCGATTGCGTTCGTTCTTGAGGTATTTTTGATAATTTTTCTCACTGGTGAAGGCATCGATGACAATCTTGTCTGGCTTAGCACCTGATTGTAACAATAGGAAGATAGCCTGATTGTGGAGAGCTACTTTAACGGATACAGCATTATGACTCTTACCGTCTCCGACCACTTCATTGTATTTTCTAGGCGAAAGAAGAAGTGCCTTGTGAGGAATTTTCTCCTCTAAAATAGGTGCAATCTGACGAATCTTGATATCGTTAAGATTTTTAGAATCATCAACTCCTAGAGATTTCAAAAAGGCATGGTCAGCTGGGGTAACTAGACTAGCTACAACAGCTAGACCACCAAAATAGGAGCCATTTCCGACTTCGTCTGATCCAATTAGGGCTAGGTTTTGCCCATCAGGTGAATGCTTAGGTTCAGCTTGGTATCCAAAACGGCTAGCTAGGATTTCTGGCTTAGCACCTTGGAAAGTTACCTTTCCTGAAGTATAGGCGATGACACTTATTCCATCGACCTTGGCTGAAAAGCTTGCATAAGGATTTTTAGTCGCAGTCGCATAGCTTGCCAGGTCCTTCTGGAGTGTCGAAATCTGCTCTGCTGTCATTTTTAATACGATTGTGCCCATGAAATCTATTTTAGCACAAAAAAGGAGAATTGGTAGATATTTTACAGACTCGGAATCTCTGAAAATTATTTTTCTAGAGAAGTGCAAAGTCTAAAATTTACGAAAGTTAAAATTTAGGATATAATGATTAGAAAGAGAATGCCTAACCATGCTCTTTTTTCCACAATTAGAGGCAATGGGTTGGCATTTAAGTATCGAACACGCCTCAGAGTAAGTATCTGAATCTTGCTAAAAAATGGCGATATAAAAGCAATAAAATAAGGAGAAGCTGCGGTGGCGAATCCGCGACCACCATTGATTGGCAGCTAACAAGCAAATGGCAAATAAGAACCGTTACAAATTTCATTTTGGAGAGAAGAACCTCACGCTAACAACTGATAAGGACAACCTTTTCATGGAAGAGGTGGAGCGTGTTGCCCATGAGAAATATAAAATTATCAAAGAGCAGATGAAAAATGCTGACAATGAAACAATCGCTATCCTAATGGCTATCAATTCTTTGTCGACTCAGTTGGAACGCGAAATTCAAGTTGAAGATATGGAAAAAGAGTTGGAAACGTTGAGAGCTAAGCAACTTGAACAGCTCAAGGTCAAGGCGACAGCTACAAATGACGATGAGGATGACGCATGATTGGACTCCTTGTCTTAGCCATTATGGCTTGGAATTTCTACATTGGCTACCGTCGAGGCCTCTTTATGCAAGCTTATTACGTGGTTTCAGTCATTATCGCCATGTGTGTGGCGGCCTATTTCTACCGGTCGCTAGGAGAGGCTATCAATCTTTGGGTACCTTATACCAATCCAACCAAGGATGCCAGTATAGCTTTCTTTAAAGATCAGAACATATTTTCACTTGACCGTGTCTATTATGCGGGTGTTGCTTATTTTGCTATCTACTGTATAGCCTATTATGGCTTACGCTTTCTTGGTATTTTCTTCCATTTTGTGAGAATTGAGCGACTTGATCAGAGACGTTACCAAGTGGTAGGTGGTGTCTTGGCCACCTTAGTGAGTCTTGTGCCTTTGACTATGTTGGGGAATATTCTTGCGACTGTTCCTATGAACAACATTCAAACGCTCTTGTCATCGAGCTGGGTTTTACGTATCTTGATTAATGGTTATTTTCCAGTTAGTCAGATTATCCAGCATTTGTGGACAAGTGTGATTTAGAAAAAAGAAGTCTTCCTTGATTAAGGGAGACTTTTTTTGTTCTTTGTTTTGATAGGATATGAAAAAGACCGGACACAAGGTCTCAGTCTTTCTTAACTATTTTTACCCTAAGGTTGCAATGGTACATCCGGAACCACCGGCACTTTGTGGGGCATATTCAAAACTTTTAACATGGCGATGACGGCGGAGATATTTGGTAACAGCATCACGGATGACACCTGTACCAATACCGTGGATGATGTCCACCTGACTCATGTTATTAAGTAGGGCTTGGTCAATAAAGGCATCAAGCTCTTGCATGGCTTCTTCGTAACGTTTCCCACGAAGGTCTAGACGGGCACGAGGACCGCCAGATGACTTTTTGGCTTTTTTAACCACGTTAATCTGTTTCTTCTTAGGTTGTTGAGCTTCCGCTTGGGCACGAACGAGAGTGAATTCATCCGCCTTGAGTGTCATCTTGATGAGACCTACCTGGGCTTCCCAGTTACCATTTTTGGCTTGACTGGTAAGCGTACCACGTTGACCATAGGCGGTAACGATGATATCATCTCCGACACGAGGGGCACGCGCAGCCTTTTCTTTCTTAGCCTTACGAAGGACCTTATTCTTAGAGAGGTCCACTTGTGGGGAAAGTTTCTTGAGTTTTCCTTTGGCGTCGATAACTTCGTGAGGCTTGAGTTGACTCTTATCGTGGAGATTTTTGAGAATACTATCGCTCTCAGCCAAAGCTGTATCCACCATATCTTGAATTTCTTTCTGAGCCTTTTCGAGTTCCTTGTCGTACTCATGGGAGAATTCGTTATAGAGTTTCTTGACCGCACGGTTGAATTTAAGGTTTTCTTGCTCAACGTCCTTGATGTGTTCCAGACGTTTTTGTGTTTCCACAGTTTGGGCTTCAAGTTGCTCGATGATACGGTTGACATCACTATCAGTATCCGTGAGGTTTTCTGCTTCCTTGACAATAATCTCATTCAAACCGAGGCGGCGAGCAATCTCAAAGGCATTAGAACGACCAGGGACCCCCTGCATAAAACGATAGGTAGGACTTAAAGTCGCTGTGTCAAACTCCATGCTGGCATTTTCTACATGTTGCGTCTCAATCCCATAGGCCTTAAGCTCAGGATAGTGAGTAGTAGCCATGGTCTTAATTTGGCTCAAACGGAGGTGCTCTAGGATTGCCATGCTAGACTAGCCCCTTCCTGAGGGTCAGTACCAGCCCAAGCTCATCGACTAAGACAAGACTGTTGCTGTCGGCAGCGTCCAGAATCTCGACAATGTGGGTCATGTGACTAGAGAAAGTTGACAAACTCTGTTCGATAGACTGTTCATCTCCGATGTCCGCAAAAATCTCTTGGAAAATGGCTACACGACTGCCCTTATCAGCCAAAATTGGAAGACCAGATTGAGCCATCAGTGTGCTAATCCAAGAGTTTTAAGCATGACCGTTTTACCACCGGTATTGGGACCTGTAATGACAATGGCTGTGAGGTCCTCATCAAAGCGTAAATCGTTGGCTACTGGATTGACCAAAAGAGGGTGACGAACGTTATGGAGTTGGAGTGTTTGGTTGTCACTAATCTTTGGGATAACCGCCTTTTTATCCTGGAGATAGAGGTATTTTCCTCGAATAAAGTCCATGTGACCCAAAATCCAAGCGTTGTTAGCGATAGCAGCAGCTTGTGGACGGAGTTGATCAGACAATTCATGCAGGATACGAGCCATCTCATGACGTTCGTCTGCACGTAATTGTGTAATTTCTTCGTTAAGCTGTATAACGGCGCGTGGCTCGATATACACTGTGTTTCCAGAGCTTGAGATGTCATGCACAACCCCAGCAATACGGTTACGGTAGGTATTTTTGACAGGAAGCACTGAACGACCATTACGATTAGCAATCAAACTCTCAGCCAACATGTGACCAGATTTCTTGAGAATGTCTTGCAAGGTCTGGCGAATGGCATCATCACAAGATTTAAGTTGACGACGGATATTTTGCAACTCTGGGCTAGCAAAATGCTCAATGAAACCACCGTCATTGATGCTTTGAAGACTGCCTTGTAGACTTGGGAAGGCTTCAATCTTTTCGAAAAGACGTTTAAGAGCGACGAGCTCAACATTTTCAAGGTCAGCGTAGAAGCGACCAAGGTCAGCTGAAGCTTGCAGCACCTTCTTGATAGCAATCAGCTCCTGGATGTTGAGGTCAGCATCCAGTTCCAAGCGACGCAAGGGTTCAGAAATATCTCGCAAGCTACCAATGGCAAAGCCATGGTGTTCTACGAAAATCTCTGCCATTTCTTGAATTTCTGTAAATTGATTTTGAATTCTTTCTGGATTGGTCATAGGTACCAAGTCACGTAACTCCGCCTGTGCCTGTTCAGTCTGCAGGTATTCTGTGACTGGTCCTTGACCTTGTTAAATTCTAATTGGTCTAAAATCTTTGTGTTCATAGCTTCTATTATAGCACATTTGCCTATGGGGCGTGGAGGTGGGAAATGCCTGAGGTCGTTTTATGAGCGGACTCTTGTCATCAGATGTTGACTAGTTATTTTTATCAAAAGAGTCTCCCTAAAATAAGAGATTTTCAATTAAAACCAATGCTCTCATCTATGCTATAATAAACCTATGACTAATCAGAAAAAATTACTCCTAATTGACGGTTCATCAGTTGCCTTTCGTGCCTTTTTCGCACTTTATAATCAAATTGACCGTTTTCGTAACAATAGTGGCCTTCATACCAATGCCATTTATGGTTCCACCTCATGTTGGACAACCTGCTTGAGCGTATCCAACCGACTCATGTCTTGGTAGCCTTTGATGCGGGTAAGACAACTTTCCGTACAGAGATGTTTGCGGACTATAAGGCTGGTCGTGCCAAGACTCCAGAGGAATTCCGTGAGCAGTTCCCTTATATCCGTGAGATGTTGGCTGCACGTGGTATCGCCTATTATGACTTGGCTCAGTACGAGGCAGACGACATTATCGGTACCTTGGCTAAGATGGCTGAAAATACCAGTGAGGACTATCAAATTACTGTTGTCTCTGGGGATAAAGACTTGATTCAGCTGACTGACGAAAACACAGTCGTTGAGATTTCGAAGAAAGGTGTGGCTGAGTTTGAGGCTTCACACCTGACTACCTCATGGAGAAAATGGTATTACCCCTGCGCAATTCATCGACCTCAAGGCCTCATGGTGATAAGTCC